>Ga0073932_1000909_pt1 | contig 64526 bp, 47 predicted proteins | sample DewCreD2012metaG_FD_76967 | JGI IMG/M metagenome (GOLD analysis project Ga0073932, IMG submission 76967) | Hot spring sediment bacterial and archeal communities from British Columbia, Canada, to study Microbial Dark Matter (Phase II) - Dewar... ...
GTCGGCTCATCGCATCCTGGGGGTGTAGAAGCTCCCAAGGGTTAGGCTGTTCGCCTATTAAAGCGGTACGTGAGCTGGGTTCAGAACGTCGCGAGACAGTTCGGTCCCTATCTGTGGTGGGCGTAGGAGATTTGAGGGGGCCTGTCCTTAGTACGAGAGGACCGGGATGGACGAACCTCTTGTGATCCAGTTGTCACACCAGTGGCACAGCTGGGTAGCGAAGTTCGGTCAGGATAAGCGCTGAAGGCATATAAGCGCGAAACCTTCCCCAAGATGAGATCTCCCAAGGGGTCAACCCCTATGAAGGGCCCTGGAAGACTACCAGGTTGATAGGACGGATGTGTAAGCGCAGTAATGCGTTGAGCTTACCGTTACTAATAGCCCGTTCGGCTTGACCATAAAATTCACTTTTGGCATTGAAGGATCTGTAGCACCGTCAGTATTCAACGAGTTGGTGGCTCGCGAGGCGCGGTTTTTCGGGCCCGGCCCGAGGCAGCGCGAGGCGGCCACGCCGATTTTTGGGTGACTGTAGCGAAGGGGTCACACCCGTTCCCATCCCGAACACGGAAGTTAAGCCCTTCAGCCCCGATGGTACTGCATGCGCGAGTGTGTGGGAGAGTAGGAAGTTGCCCGAATTAGAACGAAGGGCCCGGTCCTGAACCGGGCCTTTCCTTTTTCTTGCTGGGTTCCCGGAGGATGTTGTCAAGGAAGCCTCTCCAGGCGGCTGGGGCTTCTGTCCGGGTCGCTGCCGCGCGATGGGCCGCGCCGCCGGCGTCGAAGTTGGATGGCGCCTCTGGCGTCGAGGGATGGACCGGGAAGAGGTTGTGCAGGGCCGGCGCGAAAGGATCCTTTCGTTCGCGGCATGCCCGCTGAACGGGGGACGCAGCAGAGGACGTCGCGGAGAAGGTTCTGCTGCTCCTCTGGGCCAAGTACTCGTCGGTCGCGGAGGTGGAGGAACTGATCCCGCCGGCGATCGAGATTGCGCGATTCAAGATCGCCGGAGTTCCCAGACGAATCCACCGCCGGGGAGAAGATGCCACGGTCGCTGTGGACGACTTGCCTTGCCGAGCACGGCAACCGAACCGCTGTCCGCCCTGGAGAGGAAGGAAGTGCTGGACCGGCTTCAAGCGGCCCTGGTCCAAAGGGAGCGGCGCTGCCGGTTGTTGCTCGGGCTGAAATTGTCGGGCAGAATTTACGCGGAGATCCAGCGCACGCTGGGCGTCAAGTTCGTCAGCACCGCGCACAGCTGGGATTTTCGTTGCGGGAAGCAACTGCTGGACGGCCCGGGATGCTCGGGGGAAGCGAATTGATGAAGCCCGAGGAGGCGCGGAAGCTGTTGGGCGGGTATGCGGCGGGCGCCCTGCTCGACGCAGAGCGGGGCGCATTGATGGCGGCTCCGCTGTAGGATCGGGACCTGTTCGACGAAGTCGTTCGAGAGCAGCCGCTCAGGGAACTGCTGGAGGACCCGAGAGCCCGGCGGCTTATGACCTAAGATCTCGAGTCCGAGGCGCCCTCCGGAGCTTGGTTTTGAGAGTGGGCGTCAGGGCGGGCAGGATCTCTTACAGGTCCGAGGTGGCGGACGATGACGAGACTTACGCGGAAGCGCCGGCCGGAATGGTCTTCGATCGAAGAGACGAGGTTCGGGTTGTTTGAACTCGCAGCGAGGGGCGGCTCCGCGTGGCTTCGGCGTGGGGAAAACCCGATGCGACCTTGTTTGAGGGCGATGCGGCGGGGAGGCGGCAATTCCTGTATGTGTTCCGCCCGGATCACGACCCCTGTTGGTGCAGGTGGCCCGCACGGAAGAGGGGGAGAGCGTCAGGCGGAAGGCCGCGGCCGCGCCGCCGGAGAGGCGCGTTTTCACGATATCGATCCCCTGGAAGTCCGAGTCCTGACGGCAGCGGGTTCTCCCGGATGGCAATTGGCGGCGGGAAGGCGAACCGGAGGCGGGCTGCCGCGACAGATTCCGCGGGTTTTTCGGGCCGGGTTGTGAAATGCCGCAAAATGCATTTGACAAGAGTCCGCATCGTTTTGTAGGCTAAAGGTTTCGGACCCATATTCGCCAGAGGTAGAGTCTGTTCATGAGCACGCAATTCCCTTCGGGGAACCAAATTGAGCGCGGCTGGTATGTCCTCGATGCCCAAGACGCGGTGTTAGGGCGGGTGGCCAGCAAGGCAGCGAACCTGTTGATGGGAAAGCATAAGCCTTCCTATACGCCCTTTCTGGATATGGGCGATCACGTAATCATCATCAACGCCGCGAAGGTGCGGTTGACGGGGCGCAAGGAAGACCAGAAGTTGTACCGCACGCACTCCGGTTACCCGGGAGGGTTGAAAGAAGTGCAGGCCCGCAAGGTGCGCGCCGGAACTCCGGTGAAGATGATCGAGTGGGCGGTATCCGGCATGCTGCCGAAGAACAAGCTCGGCAAGCAGATGTACAGAAAGCTGAAGGTATACGCGGGGGACAAGCATCCCCACGAGGCGCAGAAGCCGGCCCCTATGGCAGTCGGCGGCGCGTGAGGCAGTCCAGGAGAGAGGATTTCGAGTGGCAGCAATGTTCGTTCAGCATTTGGGCACCGGGCGGAGGCGCTGTGCGGTTGCCCGCGTATTCCTGCGGCCCGGCAAAGGGCAGATCACGGTTAATCAGCGCGCTTTTGAGAAGTACTTCCCGACAGAGGCCGCGCGCACTTTGGTGCGGCAGCCGCTGCTGGCCACGGAAACGGCCGACAAGTTCGACGTTCTGATCCTGACCGGCGGCGGCGGACCGATGGGTCAAGCCGGGGCCGCCCGGCTGGGCATTTCGCGGGCACTTGCCGAGTACAATTCGGAACTGCGCCCGAAGCTCAAGGAACTGGGCCTGCTCACGCGGGACCCCCGAGAGCACGAGCGCAAGAAGTACGGCCAGAAGGGCGCCCGCAAGCGGTTCCAGTATTCGAAGCGGTAACAGAAGCGGGGCGGGGAACAGCGAGAGGCTGAGCCGCGCTCCGAATATTTCACAAAGCCGCGCGCGCAAATCCCGTTTGGACCGCGCGCGCGAATCAGTGGCAGCAAGGAGGCAGTTTGCCGTCAATTTCCATGAAGGAATTGCTCGAAGCGGGCGTTCACTTCGGGCACCAGACCAAGCGCTGGAATCCAAAGATGAAAGAGTACATCTTTGGGGAACGCAATGGCATCTACATCATCGACCTTCAGAAGACTCTGAAGCTGTTCAAAGACGCCATGCGCTTTGTGGGCGAGATGGCGGCGCAGGGAAAGACCATCCTGTTCGTCGGCACCAAGCGCCAGGCGCAGGAAGCGGTGGCCGAGGAAGCCAAGCGCTGCGGGATGTTCTATGTCAACCAGCGCTGGCTGGGCGGTCTGCTCACCAACATGATGACGGTGCAGAAGTCGATCAAACGGCTGAAAGAGCTTGAGGCGATGGCGGAGTCGAACGACTACGCCGGCCGTCCCAAGAAGGAAATCATCCGGCTGGAGCGCGAGCGCAAGCACCTTCAACAGAATCTGGACGGGATCAAGGACATGGGCCGTCTGCCCGACGTCATGTTCGTGGTCGATTCCAACAAGGAAGCGATCGCAGTCAAAGAGGCCCGGAAGCTCGCCATTCCCGTGGTCGCGGTCGTGGATACGAATTGCGATCCGGACGAGGTGGATTATGTCATTCCGGGCAATGATGACGCCCTGCGCGCCATACGGCTGTTCACGAGCAAGATCTCGGATGCCGTGATCGAAGGCAAGGCGCTGGCCACGGAGCAGGAGTTCACGGCGGAGAGGATCATCACCGACGAGACTCCTCCCGAGGAGATCCCCGAGTACACAAAGTACGTCGACCCGGGGTATTCAGAGCAACTCATGGCCGAAAGCATTTCCGACGAGGACCTGCCGTCAATGTCTCTCCCTCGCAAGGGACCCGCAGCGGAGTCTTCCACCGAGCCCGCGCGAGAGACGGCCGCGGAAGCGGAGTCTTAAGTTCGGGCCGGCCGGCGGGCCGTTCTTACCGACAGATAGAGGAGTACCAGAAGAAATATGGCGGAAATCACCGCACAACTTGTGAAGCAGCTACGAGACCGCACAGGGGCGGGCATGATGGACTGCAAGACCGCCCTGGTGGAATCCGGCGGCGACATTGCGGAAGCCGAAGTGATCCTGCGGAAACGGGGCATCGCTTCCGCTTCCAAGAAGGCCGCCCGCGCCACGCGGCAGGGCGTAGTCGCCAGTTATATCCATCCCGGCAGCCAGTTGGGAGTCCTGGTCGAGGTCAACTGCGAAACGGACTTTGTCGCCCGCACGGACGAATTCAAGCAGCTTGTGCATGAAGTGGCGATGCAGATTGCCGCCCTCGATCCCCGGTTCATCCGCAAGGAGGATGTCACGGAGGACGTCCTCGCCAAAGAGCGCGAAATCCAGCGCGAACGGGTGCTGGCGGAAGGCAAGCCCGCGCAAGTGGCCGACAAGATCGTGGACGGGCGCATGAACAAGTTCTTTGAAGAAGTCTGCCTCTACGAGCAGCCGTTCATCAAGGACCCGACCACCACCATCGGGCAGCTCATTTCGAGCAAGATCGCCAAGACCGGCGAGAATATCACCGTGGCGCGCTTCGTCCGGTTCAAGGTCGGGGACGTGGCAGGGGAGTAGGCGGATCGTGCCTTGCGGAAGCCTGTTGCCGCCCAGTCCAGCCTTATCGAGGCGCAGGCGGCGGCCGGAGGGTTGACTTGCCGAAATACAAGCGGATCCTGCTGAAGCTCAGCGGCGAGGCGCTCGCCGGAGGGGCGGAGTTCGGCATCGACGTGCAGCGCATCCGCGAGCTTTCCGCGGAAATCGCCGCCGTGGCGGCGGACGGTGTCGAAATGGGGGTTGTCGTCGGCGGCGGGAATTTTTTCCGCGGGGTCTCGGAGGCGGCGCGGCGGATGGACCGGGTCACGGCAGACCACATGGGCATGCTCGCGACGGTCATCAACGCGTTGTCTTTGCAAGATGCTCTGGAGGCAGCGGGGGCGCCTACGAGGGTCATGACGGCGATCGAGATGCGGCAGGTCGCCGAGCCGTATATCCGGCGGCGCGCTGTCCGCCATCTTGAGAAGGGGCGGATCGTGATCTTCGCGGCGGGCACGTCGAGTCCTTACTTCTCCACCGACACGGCGGCTTCCCTGCGCGCACTGGAGATCCGCGCGGAAATTCTGGCCAAGGCTACCCGTGTGGACGGGGTGTTCGACCGGGATCCTCAGGCAGATCCGGATGCCGTCCGATACGCGGAAGTCTCCTACGATGAAGTCCTCGCCAAGTCCCTGAAGGTCATGGACTCCACATCCATCGCCATGTGCCGCGACAACAGTTTGCCTGTGGTAGTGTTCAATTTGAATGTGCCTGGCAATATAATGCGAATGTCGAAGGGGGAGCCCATCGGCACCCTGATACATCCTTGAGGCGCTATGAAACCTGGAAACCAGCCAACTCCCAGTGGTCAGAATTACCGGACCGTTAAAGACGTTGAGACAAGCACCAAGTCCCGGATGGAGAAAGTGCTGGCGGATTTGCAGCACGAGATGGCCGGCATCCGCACGGGCCGTGCCTCCATCGCCCTGTTCGATCCCATCCGAGTGGACTATTACGGCACACCGACTCCCTTGAACCAGTTGGCGACTCTTCATGTGCCGGAGGCCTCGCTGGTGACGGTCCAGCCCTGGGACATTTCGCAGATCGGGGCCATCGAGAAGGCGATTCGCAGCTCCGACCTGGGTCTGAACCCGACCAATGACGGCAAGTTGATCCGCATTCCGATTCCTCCGCTGACCGAGGAACGGCGCAAGGAGATCGTCAAGCATCTGCATGTCGTGGCGGAAGACCACCGCGTGGCCGTACGGAACATCCGGCGCGACGCCAATGAAGCGGTGAAGAAACTGCTCAAGGACAAGCTCATCAGCGAGGACGATGAGCGGCGCGCCTTGGACGAGATCCAGAAGCTCACCGACTCATACATCTCCAAAGTGGATCAGGCAGCGAAGGGCAAGGAGAAAGAGATCCTGGAACTCAGATAGGCCGCCGGCAGCCTGAGAGAAGGCCTTGGACTCACGGCGCGCCCTGGAGCGCGGCAAACGCCAGAGGGGAGCCGGCTCAGTTGGATGCCGCCCCGGGGAGGGCGGACGCCAGCCCTGCCAGGATTGCGGATTCAGCGCTTTTGCCCTCTCGTTCGAGGGAGACCCGCAGGCGGTCCATCCAGCTCACCAGCGCCTTGCGCAACGGCGGCGAGAGACGGGCGAATTCCTCGCAGATACGCAACTGGAGCATCCCGCCAAGGGATGGATCTTCCGTGCGTCGAAGCAGCCGCATCACGAGGGGCACGAAAAACGCGCGCATCTCATCTTCCTTTTGAAGGAACCGCCCAATGCCGGAGGCTGTGTTCAGCATGGCCGGAGTGATCTGTTTCGACAGACTGGCCAGGAAATGTGTCTTGACGGCCGACCGCGCCTCCTCGTCGAGGAACTCCAGGTCCGACCCGCGGAAGAACGCCCCCTGGTAGGCCTGGACCGCGAATTCGCTCTCGTTCTCAAGAACGCTGAGAAATCTGGCGGCAACCGCGCGCTTCATGTCCTCCGGGGCCGTCTCAAACGCGCGCCGGAAGCAGGCCTCCAGCCGGGGCAGAGATTCCGCCGCCTGCTCTTCGCCTGAGCCCGCCGCCTCAAAATAGGCCTTCGGGATCTGATCCGTGAGAAGCCGTTCCAGTTCAGTCCTGCTGAGCTTGCCCAGCAGATGGCCGATGATGGCGGTGGAAGAAGAATCGGACTGAAGCTTGGCAACCACTTTCTCGGCAGAATACTGATAGGTCTCCCGCCGGTGGCCTGATATCTCATTGATCACAATTTCGAGCAAGGCCTGGGCGATGCGAGCGCCCGTTTCATCCGTGGCTGCCTCCAGACGGATCCGCTGCACGGGACTGAGGAAGTCGGAATAGGGGCGCAAGAACGAGGCCAGTTCGACAGTCCTCGCCGCCAAAACCTGCTCGCGGCGGCACAGGTCAAGCAGTTCGGCGAGCGGCATCCTGCTCAGCGCCGCTTCCGAGGACACGCCGGCCGAAGCCAGGTAGTCGACCAGGGTCGCCTGAATCAGGCTGGCGGCCATCACGTGGGCGGACTTCCAGGCCGCCGCCTTCATGCATTGAACGAGTTCCTGCGCGTCTCTTTCAAGGCAAGATCGAAAATCATCGGAAGCGATAAACTCGAAAGTCGCCATGACGGAACCGGCCTACATGTTCTCGGGTAACGGCTTGGGCTGGCCAAGGGCGCCGGCGATCTGCTCCAGACGCTGCAATGCCGCCTGCAATTCCTCCCGCCGCTGGATCCTCTCCTGCGCCGCCAGATGGAGCACCCGTATGGCTTCCGCCTGGGCATCCAGCCGGCTCTGCAAGTTCTGCTGGGCGGTCTGAATCTCCCGCAGCGCCGCACTCAGGCTCGCGACTGCCTCCAGTGTGCTTTCCAGGCTTTGCAGCCTCGCCGAATGGGACTCCTGCCAGGACCTGAGCTCTTCCTGTGACGCTGACAGCATTCCCCGCAATTGCCCCAACGCTCCGTCGATTTCTCCCGCCCGCGCCTGAATCCCTTCCTGCCGGCCGGCAAGCTCCTCGGTTCGCGCCATGCTTTTCGAGATACCATCGGCGTTGCTGGCAACCGAGGTCTCGAGGACCGACAGGCGGCCGCGCAAAGCCTCGATTTCTTCCGTGAGGGTTCGAAGCTGTTCCCCTCGCCGGGCGGCGTCCGCGCACACTTCGTCCACTCGCTCAGCCAGGGCGCCGTGATCGTTGGTCTTGGCATCCAGTTCCCCAAGTTTTGCGTAGATCGGACGCAGCGCCTCTTCGAGGTGTAAGTTCACCAGGGCCGAAAGACCGTCGGCGATCCGCGCGGCAGGTCCGGCGCCGCCCGATTCAGGTACGGCGCCTGCCGCATCCGGCGCGGCCGGAGTCTCAGCCGGCGCCTCCGATCGGGGGGCGGCCGGCGGCGCGATCTCACAGCGGACCCCGTCTGGCACCGCGAACGTCTGCCAGCAGGAACGGCACTCCACTCTCTCATTGGAGCCCGCGCCCCCGGATTTCACCTCGGAGGACAGCAGGAGGCGCCCGCCCTCTGGGTCTATTTGAACCTCCCGGTAAACCACTTCGTCCGAGAGGTAGTTGAATCCGTAAGAGCCGATCGAAGTTTTCGTCGTCTCAGGAGTCCCATCGTGACCACAATGCGGGCAGACCAGCTTCATATTCTCAAACTCGACCTCCAGGGCAAGTGTAACAGCCGTCAGAAGTTGGGTAAAGGCACTTCAGGGCATCGACAGGCCGCATTCGTACTAGCCAGAACGGGAACGGCGTCCAGTACGAATTTCCCATGGCAGAGCGCGGCTTTCCGGCAGAGGAAGGTTCAAGACAACTCCGATTCGCGCCGTGCTGCTGGAATTTTGCGGGTGTGAACCCTACAGGGGGCTTCAAAACCGCGGGAATCAACTGCCCGGAACGAGCCTCCGGCGGCGGATCTTCTTCGCCGCCTCGGCGAGCCGGATCCTGGAGAGGAGCGAGTGGGGGTGCGGTTCGCCCAGGAGCGCCGCGACGGCCTCCGGTGAAACAGGTTCGCCGGTTAAGTATCCCTGAACGCGATCACAGCCCACTTGACGAAGAGCGTCGAGCTGCGCTTCGGTCTCCACGCCCTCGGCGACCACGCAGAGCTTGAGCCCGTGCGCCAGTTCCACGATGGCTTTTACCAGTTGGCGCTTTTTCGGTTCCGAATCGACCTGCTCCAGGAAAGACTGGTCGATCTTGAGCGTGTCGATGGGCAGGCTGCCGAGATAGCTGAGGGAAGAATAACCAGTGCCGAAATCGTCGATGGAAATACCCACTCCCAGCCGCCGAAGTCTTTCCAGTTGACGCTTGGATTCCTCCACATTTCCCATAACCACGCTCTCGGTCAATTCCAGTTCCAGGAGCGACGGTTTCAACCCGGCTTCCCCCAGCGCAGACGAGACCACGTCCACAAAACCAGGCCTGGTGAACTGCATCACCGAGACATTTACAGCCACCGTCACGGGAGGATAGCCTTCGCGCAGCCAGAACGAGTTTTGGCGGCAAGCTTCCTTCAGGACCCAGGTTCCGATGGGGATGATGAGGCCGCTCTCTTCGGCGACAGGGATGAACTGCACGGGCGGGATGATTCCCAGCTTCGGATGATTCCACACCAGGAGAGCTTCCAGACCCGCCAGTGTGCCATCCAGATTCACCTGCGGCTGATACCGCAGTTGCAGTTCCCGGTTTTCCAGGGCGCGGCGCAGAGCGTTCTCAATCTCCAGGGCCTCGAGGGCTGACGCGTTGATCTCGGGGACGAACAACTGGTAGTTGTTCTTTCCCATCCCCTTGGCGCGGTACATGGCGCTGTCCGCGTTTCGTTCCAGGGTCGCGGCGTCTTTGCCGTCCTTCGGGTAGATGCTCACTCCGATGCTCGCGGTCACAAACAGCTCGTGGTTGTCCAGTTCGAAGGGCGATTGGAGAGCATCCAGGAGTTTCTGGGCGATCAGTTGAACATACTGGGTATCCCGGATCTCCGTCAGCAGCACGGTGAACTCATCGCCGCCCATGCGGGCCAGCGTGTCGGTTCTGCGAATGCAGCTCTCGAGCCGGCGGGCCACCTGCTGAAGAAGCGCGTCCCCCACGGTGTGTCCGAGCGTGTCGTTGATCTGCTTAAAGCGGTCGAGATCCACAAACATCACCGCCACCGACCAGCCTTGCCGGCGCGCCTGGGCGAGGGCGCGGTGCAGCCGATCCTCAAACAACGTGCGATTGGGCAGCCCTGTCAAGGCATCGTGCTGCGCCTGGTAGGCGAGCTTGTCGGTAAGCTGGCGCTGTTCAATCGCGATCGCCGCCAGGCGGCTCGCCTTGGAGATCAGATCCAGTTCCTCAATCGCGGGCTTCCTGCGAACTCGCGAGCAAATGGCGAAGGCGCCCAGCGTTGCGCCCGAACCCGACAATATGGGGAACTGCCAGTCGGCGCTTGGGTGCAGGGGCTGAGCGGCGGATTTCCCTGCCAAGGCCAAATTTCCGGCTGGCTGCCTGGCCGCCGCAACGTTGACGCCCCTCACCTCCTCGCCGGTCAAAGAGGCGCCGGCGACCTGGAGCAGCTCTCCGTTTCTCATGAGCAGCACAGAACAGACCAGATCCGGCGATTGCCGCTCCATCATGCCGGTGAGGGTCGCCAGGATCTTCTCCAGCGGCTCGTTGCGGGTGACCATCTCCAGCACGTGAGTCCTGTCGCGCTCCAGATCCTCGGCCCGTTTGCGCTGAGTGATTTCCCGCTGCACGGCGACCCAGTGATTTGCCTCCGAGGCGTCCTCGGCGATCGGCACGAAGTTGACGTCCACCCAGTACGCGGAACCGTCCTTGCGGTAGTTGACAAGTTCGACTCGGGCGGACTGGCCCCGTGTGAGCGCGCTGCGGACGAGGTTCAACTGTTCCCGGTCCGACTGAGGTCCCAGGAGGATCCTCGGCGTGCGGCCGATCGCGTCTTCCGGCGTGAAACCAGTCATTCTGGTGAAGGCTTCGTTCACGTAGACGATCTTTCCACCCAGATGATCGCCAGGCTTGGCCTCCGCGATGAGAACGGCGTCGTTGGCGTTGACCACCACCGAACGAAGCAGGCGCAAGTGATTGTCCGTCCTGCGGCGCTCGCTGACGTCCCGGGCGATCCCGAGAATCCCGGCGGGTCTCCCTCCACGAAAGATCAGCCGGGTGCTTGCTTCCAGCACCACGGTGGAGCCGTTCTTATGCCGAACCGAGATTTCGTAGGGAGGCTGCGCGCCCCCACCCAGCTTATTGCCGATGGCGCGCCGCGCCACCCGGTCCGATTCCGGCGTCAGGATGTCCCTCAGATTGAGGCGAAGCATCTCTTCCCGGGTGTAGCCCGTGAGCGACAACACGGCCTTGTTGATGGATGTGAAGTTTCCGTCCAGATCGTGCGTGTAAACCAGGTCGCTGGCATTCTCCACGAATTCCTGGTAGGCCACGCCAACGTCGTAAGCTTCCGAGCGGAAGGGGAAATCGGCTTCTTCGAGCTGGCGGGTTACCGTGTCGAGCAGGCGGTCCAAGGCACATTCCTCCTACTGGACGCTGTATCCTTCGGCGCGCTTTCCGGCACGCGCACTCTCCCGCTTGTCCAGGAATTTCATGCCATGGACTTCCACCGCCAAAGCAGGAGCGCCCTCGGGCGAGTCTGTGGCCCGCAAAATCCGCCCGGTACACTCCAGCAACCTGGGTTCTCTTCCAGCCGCGGCGGGCAATTCCACAAGAATTCTCGCGTAGTCACCCTGGCGAGGCAGGCCGGCGTTCGAACCATTCCGAGGAAAATGCAGCAGCATTCCGGAACGGCTGATGTTGCCGGTGGTAGCGGCGAACTCCACCTCCGGAGCGTTGGCCGGGAGCACCCGGCAGGGCCTTTCGACCTCATGCCGCTGCTCCTGGCGACGGTCCGGTTGATCCTTTGACGCCGGATGGAAATCAGGCTGCATGTCTATAATATACGGTAAGTTAGCAGCCATTGCCGATCAATCTTTTAGACAAGTTTCGAGTACCCGGCTCTAGTACGGGGCTAACTTTAGTTAGCATGCCGGGATGGCGGCGGGTCATCGGTGGCGAAGGGGCGATCGAAAACCAGATCGAACGTGGCGCCCCGGCGCAGCTCGACGTCGCGGCCCCGGGTTAGGACGACTTGCGCGAGGCCGGCCGCGGCTCCGGCGCCCGCCCCGATTCCGGCGCCCCTGGCGCTGCGGTCTACGATCGCGCCGAGAGCCGCGCCCTGCGCGCCCCGGGTCGTGATTGTGACCGCGTCCCTGCCTCCGTCCGAGCCCTGGCGGATGACGCCCTCCTGTTTATCCACGGCCTGGCCGGTGCCCTGGGCATCGACTGAGTCCAGAGAGCCGGAAAGCTGAAGCACTTGCCCGTTCGGGAGCGCGAGGCGATCCAGGCGCAGCGCCAGTTCCGCGCGTCCCGAGACACGACCTCCTCGCTTCACGCGGGTCACCGTCGCCTGCGCGTAGCAGTTGGGCGGCACGGCCACGCGGCCACCCACGATGATGGGGCTGGCGGTTCGCAGGTAGATCACGTCGCCGGGCTGAGCGGTTCGCGTGGTGAGGGTGTTTTCGACCCGCATCAGCACGTGTGTGCCTTTCGGAATCTCCGCCGCGGCCAGCGACACGGCAGAGAACAGAGCCGCGGCAATCGCGGCGCAGGAAAACTCCATCTTCCCGGAGGAACGGACGTCCTTCCGCATAGTCGCCTCCTCACCTTCATTGTAGACCTGTGGGGACAGTGTGAGTTGTAATGAAGAACTGGAGGAATCATCCATCATGAATGCGATCGAAGCCCTGAAGACACGCCGCTCCGTCCGGGCTTACCAAAACAAGCCCATTCCGAAAGAGATTTTGGAAGATCTCATCGACTGCGCCAGACTCGCGCCTACCGCCCGCGGCGTCGAGCCCTGGGAGTTCGTGGTCGTGACCGGCGCGGATCTGCGGCGCTGGATTGCTCAAACGACCGATTTTGGGCCTTTCATTGCGGATGCCGCGGCCTGCGTCGCGGTGCTGTGCCGCGACACCAAGTATTACCTCGAAGACGGGTGCGCCGCCACGGAGAACATTTTGATCGCGGCCCGGGCCCACGGACTTGGCGGCTGCTGGGTTGCGGGCGACAAGAAGCCTTACGCCCCGGCCATCTGCGAGAAGCTGGGCGCTCCGCAGGGTTACCGGCTGGTCAGCCTTGTGGCCCTTGGCTACCCCGCGGAGCATCCCGAGAAAGCCAAGAGGCCACTCTCGCAGGTTCTGCACTGGGAGAGATTCTGAGCGGCCGGAAGTTCACTGCAAATCGGTCCCAGAAGAGGATCGCCGGCGCCGCCGGGGAGAACGGGCGTCCTGCTTGCCGCAGACCGCTAGTTCTTGGCCGGGGGGGCGGCCCTGCGGACGAGGGCGGCATCGATATTGAGACGCACCTCCTCGCTGACCACCAGGCCTCCGGTGTCCAGAGCGCGGTTCCAGTTTACCCCGAAGTCCTTCCGGTTGATCTTTCCCGTAGCGGTCGCCCCAAAGCGGAAACCGCCCTGCGCCTGGATCTCAGGGGTGGTCTCGACATCGAGCACCACTTCCTTGGTTGTGCCGCGAATCGTAAGCTCCCCCGTCACGCGGTAGCGGTCATCGGCCAGCTTCTCCACCTTGGTCGACTTGAATGCGATGGTGGGGTGGTTGGCGACGTCGAAGAAGTCGGCGCTGCGCAGGTGCTCATCGCGCTTGGCGTTCCGCGTGTCGACCGAGGCGGCTTCGATGGTCACGTCGATCCTCGAGGCGGATGGATTCGCAGGGTCAAATTCCACCGTTCCGGAGAGCTTGCCGAAAGCGCCGCTCACGTTGGTGACCATCATGTGACGCACGGTGAAGCCGGCCGTGGAGTGAGATGCGTCGATCTGGTAGGTCGCGGCATTCAGGAGCCCGGCCGCGAAAAAGACAGACAGCGCGCAAAAGAGTGAAAGTTTCTTCATTGTTGTCCTCTGAGTGAAGTGCTGTGTCTAGATGGATGATTCGAAGGGCCGGAAAGTTACACGTGGTTGTGATATGTTTGACATACGATGACGCCGAATCACAACGTTTCCAGACGCACATTTCTCGCGACCGCCGCAGCCGCGTCGCTGGCGCCGGCCGCGCTCCCCGGAGGGCGGTACCCGGTTGGATTGGAACTCTATTCCGTTCGCGGGATTCTTCAGAAGGATCTCAAAGGGACGGTGACTGCGGTGGCCAAAATGGGCTACGAAGTCGTCGAATTCTACTCGCCCTACTATTCCTGGACTGCGGACTACGCCAAAGAGGTCCGGAAGTTGCTTGACGACCTGGGAATCCGGTGCCTTAGCACGCACAACGGGACGGCGTCGTTCACGCCGGACGGAGTCGGGAAGGCGATCGAGCTGAACGGCATTCTGGGGAGCCGCTACATTGTGATGGCCAGCCCGGGCAAGGTTGATGGCATGGACGGCTGGAAGAAAGTTGCCGACATGCTGAACCAGGCCGGCGAGAGGATGTCGGCGGCGAGGATGCGGCCCGGCTACCACAACCACCAGCAGGAGTTCAGAGCCGTGGATGGCGTGCGGCCGATTGACATTATCGCGCGGAACACAGGCAAGGAGGTTCTGCTGCAATTGGACGTCGGCACCTGCGTCGAAGTCGGCCAGGATCCGGTGGACTACATTCGCAAGAACCCCGGGCGGTTTCCTTGTATCCACCTGAAGGACTACTCGCCGGAGACGGGCAAAGGCTACCGTGTGCTCTTTGGCGACGGGGCCGCGCCCTGGAAGCAGATCTTCCAGGCGGTGGAGAGCGTGGGCGGACTGGAGTTCTACATCATCGAGCAGGAAGGCTATTCCTTGCCGGAGTTGGAGACCGCCGAGCTATGCCTTCAGAATTTCCGGAAGATGAGGGCTTGACGGCCCGGGGCCGGCATTGAACCGCGTTCACGAGCTTGCTAGGGTTGCGCCATGAAACCACTGCTGAAGGCTGGTCTTTTTCTGATTGTCTGCACCGGGACGCTTTTGGCGGCGAAGCCGCTGGAGATGTACGTAGTCGACACCGAGGGCGGCAAAGCCGTCCTCCTGATCTCGCCCTCCGGCGAGACCATGCTGGTCGATGCCGGGTTCCCCGGCTACAACGACCGCGACGCGATTCGCATCGAGGAAGCCGCCAAAGAGGCGGGGATCAAGAAGTTCGATTATCTGGTGGTTACCCACTACGACCTGGACCACGTGAACAACGTGCCCGCGACGGTGGCCAGGATCCCGGCGGACACCTTTGTCGACCACGGGCCGCCGGTGGTGAAGGATCCCAACACTCTGAAAGCCGTCGCGGCCTATGAGGAAGTCGTTTCGAAGCACAAGCGGATGGTTGTGAAACCGGGGGACAGGATACCTTTCGGGGCGGTCGATGTTCTGGTTGTCACGAGCGCCTTCGAAGCCCTGAAGAAGCCCGCCGCGGGCGGCGGGATTCCAAATCCCTCTTGCGCCGAGACGCAGCCCCTGACTTGGCCGCGAAACAACGAAGACGTCTCGGAGAATGCCGCTTCGGTCGGATTGCTGTTCAGCTACGGAAAATTCCGCATGCTGGATCTGGCGGATCTCACGTGGAACCGGGAGATCGAACTGATGTGCCCCGTGAATCTGATCGGGGCGGTGGATCTTTTCATGGTGAGCCACCACGGGCATAACATCTCGAACTCCCCGGCTCTGGTCAAGGCCATTCAGCCGCGTGTCACGGTGATGAACAACGGCGCGCGGAAGATGGGCATGCCCCAGGCGATTCAGCTTCTGAAGGCGCTGCCCGGCGTGCAGGCGAACTACCAGATGCACTGGTCGGCGAATGCGCCGAACGACAATCCTCCCGACGAGTACATCGCCAATCTTCAGGACACACCCGACGGCAAGTGGCTGAAGATTTCGGTTCAGGACAACGGGACAATCGCGGTGACGAACGGGCGCACCGGCCAGACCAAGACGTTTTCGAAGTGAAGCGCCGCCGGCTCAGGGCATCGCCTGGATGAGCCGGTAGACCGGCCGCAGCGCGGGGTAAAGCGCCTTATAGACTTCGTGACCCCGCCGGTAGAGCTGGGCTTCGTGCGGCCGGGGCATCAGCACGCCGGTTTCCCGGATCACGGCCCGGCAGGCCTCCGGCACGCTTGAGTACACGCCCGTTCCGACCTGCGCCAGAATCGCCGCCCCGTACGCGGAGCCTTCCTGGCAAGCCAGTCCCGCCACACGGGTAGCGAAAATGTCGGCGAAGAGCTGTCTCCAGAAAGGGCTTCGGGCGCCGCCCCCGGAAAGGCGGATGCTCCGGACCGGAACGCCCAACTGGGTGATCACGTCGAGGCAGTCCTTCTGGCTGTAGCAAACCCCCTCCAGGAGCGCCCGGACCATATCGGCGCGCGTGTGCTTTGCGGTGATCCCCACCCAGGCCCCTCTCGCCGCGGAGTCCAGGTGCGGAGTGCGCTCCCCCATCAGGTACGGCAGCCAGAACAGGCCCTGGGAACACGGCATTGCGGTGGCGGCCTCGGCGGTCAGCGAGTCGTAATCCGAGCCGGGCGCGAATTGGTTGCGGAACCATTGCAGGCTCAGTCCGGCTCCCTGCGTGACTCCCATGACATGCCAGGCGCCCCGGACGGCGTGGCAGAACGTATGGACACGCCCCGCCGGATCGTAGTTCGCCTTCTCCAGGTAGGCGAACACCACGCCCGACGTTCCCAGCGTGCAGGAGGATGTGCCCGGTTCGACAATGCCGTTTCCGACCGCGCTGGCTGCCTGATCGCCGCCACCGCCGACGACCGGGGTGCCTTCCACAAGCCCGGTTAGCCCGGCCGCACGGGCTGAGACCGTGGCGGTAATCTCGCTGGATTCGTAAACCCGCGGCAGCAGGGAACGGTCCAGCCGCAACCGGTCCAGCATCTGGTGAGACCAGCGGCGCATGACAACATCGAACAGCGCTGTCCCCGACGCGTCGGAAACCTCCGTGGCAAACTCGCCCGTCAGCTCGTACCGGATGTAGTCCTTCGGCAGGAGGACTTTGCGGACCCGGGCGAAGTTCTGCGGCTCGTGATCGCGCACCCAGAGCAGCTTCGGCAGCGTGAATCCGGTCAGCACGGGATTGGCCGTGTAGGCCAGGACGTTATCCTTCCCCACGATGCGGTTGATGGCATCCACCTGCGCCTGGCTGCGCTGGTCGCACCAAATCAGCGCGGGGCGGATGACTGCGTTATTCTCGTCGAGCAACACCAGCCCGTGCATCTGGCCCGAGAGCCCGACGCCCTTGACCTGCTTGCCGGGGACCTTCGCCTCGGCCAGAACGCCCTGAATGGCTTGCTGCGCGGCCTGCCACCAGTTCTCCGGCCGCTGTTCGGCCCACAATGGCCGCTCCATCTTCATGTCGTCGTGGGGGGCTGTGAATGAGGCCTTGACGGCGCCTTTCTTATCCACGAGCAGCGCCCGCGATCCGCCTGTCCCAATGTCGATGCCCAGCCAGTACATAGGATTGCTACCTCGCTTGGTACGGAAGATAAGCGGCGCCGTAAAGCCCGGCATCGCTTCCCAATAATGCCTTTTCCACCCGGGTGTCCGAGTTGCGGAAGGTGAAGGATCTCTTGCGGATCTCGTCAAACATCGCCGGCGCGAACAAATCCCAGGCGGCGAGCACGCCACCGCTCAGCAGGTAGAGCGGAAAATTGAAAATCTGGATATAGGCGGCCAGACCGATTCCCAAGGCACAGCCCATGTACTCAAAGATCCTTCGGGCATGCGGATTGCCGCCGACCGCCAGCTTGTAGACATCCTCGGAGGTGAGGTCGTCCCCCAGGCTGAGGTGCCGCGCCATCGTCGAAATCGCGGTCGCCGAGGCGTGCTTTTCGAGGCAGCCCGTGTTTCCGCATCCGCAGGGGTTTCCGCTGGGATCGATCGTAAGGTGCCCCAACTCGGCGGCCATGCCCAAATAGCCGTGCATCACTTTGCCGTCCGCGATGATGCCGCCCCCGATGCCGGTGCCGAGGGTGAGGAGCACCAGGTCATTGACATCCCGGCCCGCGCCCATCCACTTCTCGCCCAGCGCCGCGGCGTTGGCGTCGTTTTCCAGGATCACAGGCGCGCCGAGCTCCTCCGTCAACACGTCGCGGGCGCGAAAATTCTCGAAGGGGGGAATATTGGGCGAGCTGAGGACCACACCCGTCTCCATCATGATGAAGCCCGGCAAAGCCACCCCGATGCCGGCCAGTTCATCGCCTGCCCTGCTTCCCCGCAGGCTGTTGATGGCCGAAACCATCTCCGCGACTATGGCCTCGCGGCCCGCGGCGGAGCTTGTGCTTCCCGCCACTCTGTCCAGGATCTTGCCGTGCTCGTCAATCGCGGCCGCGCGATAATTGGTGCCGCCCAGGTCCACGCCAATGGAATATCGGATCATAGAAACCGCATCATAACAGAGTGGCCGTCCTCCGATCCCGAGCGCTGAGGCTAGGGTTTGGGCGGCTGTTCCGTGACCTTGTCTTCAGGAAGCGGCTCCGGCGTCTCGAACGTGATCGTGGCTTCGGCCGCGAACTTGCGGTACATACGGAACTCCGTCTCGTTCTTGCTTAAGATCCTGCCCTGTCTCATGCGCATTTCCGCGCGCAGGGGCAGCATGAACTTCTGATCGCCGACTTCGGCCAGATCGTAGTCCAGAACCGTGGACGCGGCCGAAATCGGAAAGCCGGGCGGAAGATCCTCCGCTTCCAGGGTGACTCGCGCGACCACTCCCGTGTCGCGGTCCACGTAGATCAGCCCGTGATAGGCGGGATTATAGCGGTCCACTTCCTGGTAGATGAGCCACCACTGCGAGTTGGGCTGCGCGACCCGGTAGCTGAAGACATGCATGCGCCGCCCGCGCAGAGTGGCCCACCGCTCCCATTGAAAGCGTGTCTGGGTGGCGAGGTCGAAGATCTCCCTCAACATGCTCCCGAATTCGCCGGTGGACGTGGCCCCGCCCACGCGCTCGTAGGGAAGGTCCGTGTAGCGGCCGTTGATGCTGATGAGCTTGTAGTCCTCTTTCTGCTCGAAGTAGCTGAGCCTGGCGGTCAGCGTGTCCTGCGACTGCCAGAACTCCAGCCCCGCCGGATCGAGGTAGCGGCGCGTGACCTGGGTACAGATGAAATCCGGCAACTGCCTGGTGTAACTCATGGCATAGCGCCGCGTGTCCTCGATAATCTTCTTCCACTCGGCGGGAGCCGGCGGCGGAATCTGGACGGCGGCGGAGGTTTCCGGCGCGGGAGCCACAGGCTGATCCTTGGAGGCTGCCTGCAAGGCCCGCAGCGCTTCCACCGTTCTCGGTCCGGCGCCGGCGGCCTGCAATTCGACGATGATGCGCTCCTCCAGCCGCTGCCGCAGCTTCACGGTTCGGAGATAGTTGGCGACCTCGCGGTCGGGATGTTTCAACTGGATTGAGGAGCGGACAAAAGACTCCAGTTGCTCAATGCTGATCGCCGCCTGAGCCAGAACGAGAACTGCCGCCAGCAGCACCAGCGAGGCCAGCCGTCTCATGCTTCTATCATCGCAAATCGGGGCAGCGGGATCGCTCCGCCAAGCTCGAAGCCGCGGTTCATCCCCCCGCACTGCTCGGGCCATTCACTCTTGCCCCACTCGATTTGAAAATGCCGCCGCCGGCGCGAGAGCGGTCAACTCCCTTTTGCGTCGATCTCAACGCCGGCAGCGACCCGAGTGACAGCACTTCCCATTAAGGTACCAACGGCACTCTCGTTTCGCCGGCAGTTCCCGCGGTGGAGTAGTAAGGATCAGTGGGCGCATTCATGTCCTGCGGGGGGATCGCCCCGTCGAAGGCCTCATACACGTATGAGATTTCGACGTTATTGCAGTCCATTTGCTTTGCGAATCCGCTAACTCTGATGGAATTTCGCGGCACTCCTTCGTCATCAGTGCCGTAGCCGTACCACGTGTACTTGTATTGGCCCTTGCCAATCTGTTCCCAGACCCCATGCCCGGGAGTCAGGCGCGTGGCATTCGGCCACCGATTATATCCTCGGAGTAGAATGGGATGCACATACACCCAATTCATGAGCATTTCCCCGTTCTTGTCGCCCTGGCTGCCCGCCGTGTGGACGGCCAGCCAAGCAAGAGGTGTGTTCGGCCACGGGGCATCGGCCCAGCCGGACCAGGTCCCAATCAGCCCGCATTCCTTCGAATCCGCTCCCTTCGGGGCCGCCGGCGCGGCAACGCCGAGGGCCGCGATCCCGAGAGACGCAGTCAAGACGACAGCTACGGATAAAGCAGCAGCAAACTTGCGGTCGATCATAATTCTTCGGTCTCCTTTGAATGAACTTGAACTTGAACTTTGTTTGCCAGACGGACGCATCCGCGAGGCAAAACCACTTCCGCGCGCCGGCAAGGTTTCGCTTGTTCACCCTTCCGGCGTCGCTGAGCGCGATCCGACCACTGATCGATGGCGATTGTGAGCAGTGGGGATTCTACCACAGGCGGGAACAAAAAAGGAGTTCTCAGTGTTATGAACGTGCGATTTGTGGAACGGAGTCCCGAAATAAGCAAAATAAACTTCTAAGGTAGCTACCGTCAGGATGCGGTGCTGGAACGTGCCGGGCGCTTCCATCCCCCTGCTGCGCCTGGAAGCCGATGAAATGCGGCTGGAGGAGCGCGGAATGAACGGTCAGCGGTTCTGCCCGCCGCGCCACCAAGCGGCGAATGAGTGTGCGGGGCCGGGGCCGGTGCAAGCGGTCGGCCTGATTCCCGTTTGCGCCACCGGAAAGCCGGCCCTTGCCATATGCGCTCCGTCCGCGAGCCCCGCGGACGGCCAATCATACGTCGTCTGGAAGGTCGAGTTTTGAGACCCCATGCTGAATCCCGGCATAGGGATAGACCGCCACGCGCACATCGCCCTTGTGCTGCTGCCGCAGACGCCGGATCACCTCGTCCCAGGCCGCGCAGCCGGCCGCCTCCGGGGGGAAGTAGGGGTTGTCCAACTCCCGCTTCTGCAAGTACTGCGAGTAGATGAGCACCTGTCCGGCGTTCGGGAACCTTGGTTTCCGGGCGTCGCGCTGCGCAAAGTACGACTCGCCTCTGTTGAAGACACGCTCATCGTCGTAGTGCCAGACCGACTCGCCCATGGGGTTCTGGTTTATGATCACGATGCTTCCGCCGGGCTTGAGGCCTCGGGTTCCCCAACCGAAGTGCTCGTGGAGCTGGGAGCCTCTTGGGTAGGCATTCACCACGACCACATCGGCATCCTGCGCATACTCCGTGCCCAAGTGATTCACGGCGTGCCTGGCCGCTGCATGGTGGGCCTTGACAATGTCCCCCGCCACCACCTTGCACAGTTTCCGCTCGTGGTTGTAAACCATCTGAACGCTGAAGTCGATTCCGACCAGCCGCGCGGCCTCGATCATGTCCTGGCGCTGCTCGTTTTCCCACATGTAGATGATGGGAACGCCGTCGCGATCGCGCGCCGGACGCCGGGATCTCTTGATTTCATGATGCATGAAGCGGATCGTCTTCACTCCCGAGATGCCCGGCACAATCAATTTCGGGCCTCCCCCATATCCCGGCGTCCCATGGGCCCGGAGGCCGCTCAAGGTGATCTTGACGTCGGCCTTGTGGAAGTAGGTGTTCACTTCGATGCGGTTGCCGGCCTTGGTCTTTCCAACGTCCACCAGGTTCTCCCAAATGTTGTGGTTGATCCACGCATAACGCCGGACAGTCTCCGCGCCGAGCTTCTTGGCCACCTCCATGCCGTTCATCTGATAGTGGCAGCCGTAACCGGTGACGAAGAGAATGTTCTCCGCCTTGATTCCGGCAGCGTGCAGTTCGGCCAGCACGTGCGGGACGACCTCGTAGGCGGGCGTCGGCCGGGTCATGTCGTCGAATGCGATCGCGACCGTCTTTCTGGCGGCCGCAATTTCGCGCAGCGGGAGGGTGCCTACCGGATTCAGCACGGCCTGGCGGATTTCGGCGGCGCTCAGCACCGGCGCCTTGTAGCCCTGCATGTGCTGGACGGAGATCTGCCAGCCTGGAGGGAAAGGAAAGCTCTCCAGCGTGTCGCCGAACCATTCATGGGTTCGCAGGCGGACCACATGGGACGGCGGCTTCTTCTCCTGCGCCAGCGCGGCGGCGCTGACAGTGGTTGCGAGGAATTGACGGCGAGAGGCTGGCCGGAACATGCGGTCCATTCTATACCCCGCCGGCCCCGTCCGCCCGGCGGGGGACGTCCCCTCCCGCGCGCAAATCAATCAACGCGCCGCGACCGGAGAGAACTGAAGCTGGCGGGCCATGACGTCCACGCGGTCCAGACGCACGCGCATTCTGTCGCCGGCTTTGAATTCCCGGCGCGTGCGGGCGCCGATGAGGCGGCGGGCGTTCTCCTGAAACTGGTAGCGGTCTCCTGGCATGACCTCGATCGGCACCAGTCCTTCCACGAAGAGCTCCGTCAGTTCGACGAACAGACCGAACCTGGTCACGCTCACCACGAGCGCGTCGAATTCGTCACCAAGGCGCTCCGCCATAAACTTGGCCTTCTTCCACTCCACCAGCTCGCGCTCGGCGTCGGCGGCGCGCCTCTCGGCGAAGGAACACTCTTCGCCAAGGCGCGCCAGGTCCATGGAAGGCGGCGCCTGGCCGGTGATTGCCGCGGAGAGAATTCGATGGACCACCAGGTCCGGATACCGCCGTATGGGAGATGTGAAATGGGTGTACGAGGAGGCCGCCAGCGCGAAGTGCCCGCAGTTCTCCGGGCTGTAACGCGCCTGCTTCAGGGAGCGCAGCATCAGGTAGCTGAGGATGCGCTCTTCCGGCTTGCCTTCGATCCGCGAAACCAGTTGCTGGTAGTGCCGGGGGGAAACGCGCAGGCTTTCGTCGGCCCGTATCAAGTCCTTGCGGATCTTGCGGCCATCGCGCTTTCGGTCCACGATCCCGAAGCGCCGGGCCCGGAGCGCATCCGCGCCCAAGGAATAGCCGAAACTGGCCGCCAGTTCCTCGAATTCCTGGACCCGGTGAGGATCCGGCGGTTCATGGACGCGGAACAGAAGGTCCTGACCGGCGGATTCCAGGTGCGACGCCACCGCTTCATTGGCCGCCAGCATAAACTCCTCGATAATGCGGTGGGCGATATTGCGGGGAGCGCGGGTGATCCCTGACATCTCACCCCATTCGTCGAATTCGATGAGCGGTTCGGGCAAATCGAAATCGATGGAGCCGCGGCGGGCCCGCTTGCGGTTCAGGAGAAGCGCCAGTTCCCGCATCCAGCCGAACCGGTCAACCAGGCCGTGGTAACGCTCACGCAGGCCGGCGTCGCCTTCCATCGCCAGGTTCACGGCGGTGTAGGTCAGCCGCTCCGCGCTGCGAATCACCCCGCGGGCGAAGCGCTGGCTGATGACGTCGCCGCGGTGGTCGATCTCAAGGAGCACCGAGAGGACCAGGCGGTCCGCCTTCGGCCGGAGCGAGCAAATCTCCGTCGAAAGCTCGATTGGAAGCATCGGCACGGCCCGGTCGGGAAAATACACGCTGGTTCCGCGCTGTTCCGCTTCCCGGTCAATGGGAGTGCCGGGGCGGACGTAGTAGCCGACATCGGCGATATGCACCTGAAGCAGGTAATGGCCGTTCGCCAATCGATCCACGTACACGGCATCGTCAAAATCGCGCGCGGTCTCGCCGTCGATCGTGACCACGTCCAGAGCGCGAAAATCCTCGCGGGCGCCGATCTCGGCGGCGGGGATGGTTGCGGGCAGGCGCGCGGCCTGCTCGAGCACTTCGGGCGGAAACCGGTGCGGCAAGTGGTGCTTCCGAATGATGATCTCCACGTCGACGCCGAAATCGTCCGGACGGCCAAGAACCTCGATCACGCGGCCCACGGCGCGGTCTCCGTTCTCCGGGTACTCCAGAATCTCGGTGTCCACAATCAGGCCGTCCATCTCTTCCGGCTGGGGAGTTTCGCGCCCGGCGGCCCCGATCCGGTCCTGCCGCGCGGACTTGGGAATTTCCATCCCTTCCGGGATCTCAATCCAGCCCCGGATCCGTTCATCGTGCGGCACGACGAAGTTGCCCCGCCGCCGGACGCGGAACTCGCCCACAACCGTCGGATGGGCGCGGGAGAGGACCTCGACGATTTCACCCTCCGCCCTTCCGTCCGGCTGGAGCCGCGTGAGCCGCACCCGCACGCGGTCTCCGTGCATGGCCTTGTCCGCGGCCTCGCGGGAGAGAAAGATATCGCCCTCCACGCCAGGCAGGGGCGTATCCGGGGACACGAAGCCGTAGCCTTCGCGGTGGACGCTGAGCCGTCCCACAACGGGACCGGAGGATTTTCGTTTCACGTTCCACTCATCGTAATCCCGGCGCTGTCCGATCCGCCAATGCCCGCCGCCGGGGCGCATCCGGCAACCGCGGCGCGCCCGCCGGTTGCGCCTCACCTCAGGCGCGCGCATCCTGGTGGGAAGGAGAACTCCGGCCATGCGGATTTGGACAACTGCGCTTCTGACCCTGGCGCTTTCCCCTGGGATGTTTTCCCAGGAGAAGGCCGCCTATGACAGTAACGGACGCATTATCGCCCTCTTGTCTCACGCGGAAGACCTGACCGTCTCTACCAGCGTCGTGGCGATCATCCCGAGCGGAAGACGCATCCCGATTCAGGTTCGCGTAAACCGCGCCGGCGCCAGGAGGCAAGGAAACTCCCTGGCCTGGACGCAGGATTTCACGGTCCCCGCGGGCGGCGGCGGCAGGCTGGATACCAAAGCGGAGGAGGACGCCGCCGGGGTCAGTTATTCGGCTTCCGTCACCGCGGCCGCGGCCTTCGAAGCGGCTGGCATCGACTTCGTCATTGACATTCCCCGGGCGGACTTTCTGAACGGCAGCTTTACGCCGGGGAGCGGGCCGCCCGTCGCGCTAAGCGTCGCCAAGCCGCCCGCCGCGGCGCTCTTCAGCGGCGAGCTGAGCAGCCTGCGTTTTGTTGCGCCGGGCGGGAATATCGCTTTGGACATCGTCTTCAACCGGACCATCCCGATTGCCGTGGCGGACCGTTGGGACGACCGCGGCCGCTCGTTCCAGGTACGCGCAGCCATGCAGAGCGGGAATATGGCGGGCGGGGCCACCGCCTCGCTGACCACGGCTTTTCGCCTGACGAACACGACGCCTGCGCCGCCGCCCGCCCGTCTTTCCCTGGACGCCTCCCGTCCCTGGTACCGATTCGAAGGCTTCGGCGCGAATTACTGCTGGAGCAACACCTCCCCGGTCTCCGACTACACCATGAAGAACCTGAAGGTGGCTTCCGTGCGCTTCGAGCTGAAGGCGCAACAGTGGGACGCGCAGCGTCCCAACGCGGGACCGGAGATCCGCGCCGACCTGGAGAGGATGCGGGAGTTCGCGCGCCTGGGCGTGCCCATGATCGCCAGCATCTGGTGGCTGCCGGAGAGACTGTACACGGATCCCTATGAGAAGACGCGCAGCGATCACTTCCGGATTATCGATCCGCTCAAGTGGGACGAGCTGTTGGATCTGCTGGGGAGCTACCTCCTCTTCGCAAAGAAAGAATACGGCGTCGAGCCCGGCTTGTTCTCCTTCAACGAGGCCAACACCGGCGTGTACGTGGGCCTGACTCCGGAGACGCACACTTACGCCATCAAGCGGATCGGCGCGCACTTCGAGAAACTCGGCCTTAAGACAAAGATGTTGCTGGCCGACGCCACCGGGCCCCGGGACACGCACCGTTTCGGGCTGGTGGCGGCTTCCGATCCGGAAGCGCTGAAGTATACGGGCGCCGTCGGTTTTCATACGTGGGGAACCGGCACACCGGAGCACTACACCGCCTGGGGAGATCTGGCCGAGTGGCTGAATCTGCCGCTGTACGTAACCGAGCTGGGGGTGGACGGCGCCGCGTACTACACGCGCGCCTGGGACAACTACCATTACGGTCTCCGGGAGGCGCAACTCACGCAGGAACTCCTGATGTACGCCCGCCCCCAGGGCACGCAATACTGGCAATTCACCAATGACTATGCGCTGGCCAGGGTGGGTCCTGACAGGACGTTGCAGCCCACGGCGCGGTTCTTCCTGATGAAGCACTTCACCGACCTGACGCCGCAAAACAGCGAAGCCCTGCGCGCGAGGTCGGATCAGAAGAGCGTGCTGTTCACGGCTTTCCGGAAAGGTTCGGCGCATACGCTGCACATTCTGAACATGGGCGCGGCTCGGGAGGCGCTGTTGGAAGGGCTTCCGGACGCCGGTTTTCAGGTCTATGAGACGGCGGAGGCGGCGCAGTATCAGCAGAAGCCGGCGCTGCGGCCGCAGAAGGGGGCGTTGAAGGTGAGCTTGCCGTCGCGGGGCCTGGTGACGCTGGTCTGCGAGTAGCGCGGGGCAGCGTGGCTCCACAAGGGCGGCGGATTTGAGGGCGCAGCCGCCAGTCACGTATGATGTGAGGAGCGGGAAGCCCTGATAGAAAGGAAGCGCGGCTCTTCATGCCCTCACGAATTTCCAGACGGTATTTCTTCTACGGCAGTCTCCTGGCGGGCGCGATGCCAGCCGGCGGCTTTGGCAGCGTGGCTTCGCTTTCAAGAGCGGGGTACAAGTCTCCCAACGAGAAGCTGAACCTGGCCTGCATCGGCGCGGGAGGACAGCCGCTCAGCGACTTGAGGCAGGCGGTGTCGGGCGTTGAGAACGTTGTGGCGCTGGCCGACGTGGACTGGCAGCGCGGCGCGCGGGGCTTCGAGTCTTATCCGAAGGCCGCCCGCTACAAGGACTTCCGCCAGATGCTGGACAAGTCCGGCAAGGAGATCGATGCTGTGGTTGTCGGGCCGCCGGACCACATGCACACCGTTTGCGCGCTGGCGTGCATGCAGATGGGCAAGCACGTTTACGTCGAGAAGCCGCTGACCCGCACGGCGTACGAGGCGCGGGTGCTGGCCCAGGCCGCCGAGAAGTACAATGTCGCCACGCAGTTGGGCAACCAGGGTTACTCGCACGACGCGACCCGGATCGCCTGCGAGATCATCTGGTCGGGCGAAATCGGCGAAATCCGCGAGGTGCATTCGTGGCACAGGGCGCCCGGCTGGCCCCAAGGCATGCAGAAGATCCCCGCGCCCACGCCGGCGCCGGACACCCTGGATTGGGACCTGTGGCTGGGGTGCGCCGCATGGCGCGAGTTCACGGCGGGGGACGAAGAGTACCGGGCCTACTCGGCGTCGTTCATGGGCGGCCGTCCCACGGAGTTCGGTTTCTATCTGCCCTTCAACTGGCGCGGGTTCTTCGATTTTGGAAGCGGCCTGTTCGGCGACTGGGGCATACATGTGCTCGGGCCAGCCAACTGGGCGTTGCAGCTCAGCCCGCAGAGCCTGATCAGCGTGGAATGCGTGAAGAGAGAGGGCCTGAGCCCGTTCACCTATCCCATCCGAAGCACGGTGAAGTACGAGTTCGCGGCGCGCGGCAGCATGCCTCCGGTAACGCTTTATTGGAGCGACAACGTGCCCAACGACGCATACCTGCCGCCGGGAATGACAGTGGAGGAGGCGCGGAAGATTCCGGGAACCGGGCCGCAGATCGGGCCGGCCAGGGGGCAGGGAGGCTTTTTCCCCGGCACGGGCGCGCCGCAAGGGGCCGCTCCCGCAGCCGCGGCAAAACCCAAGCCCGCGGCCGCGCCTGCCAAGCCGCCTCAGAACACGGGCTACAATCTCATCTTTGTGGGATCCAAGGGATACCTGGGGACAAGCGGACGCGGCGAGGATGTGGCCCTGCTGCCCGGCTCCCGCTGGGCCGAGTACCGTTTGCCCAACGCGTACCTCCCGCGCTCGCCGGGCGCCAGCTTTGGGAGCAACCACGGCGCGCACTTGCGGGACTGGGTTCGAGCCTGCAAGGGCGGCTCGCCGGCCTGTTCCAACTTCAGCATCGGCGCGCCGTTCACCGAATGGCTGGTGCTGGGCGCGGCAGCGACGCACTACGAGGGCAAGCTGCTGTGGGACCCGGTGAAGTGCGAGTTCAAGAACAACAAGGACGCCAACAAGTGGGTGAAGCCCCAGTACCGCAAGGGCTGGAGCCTCAAGGTTTGACGCGGGGACGTCCGCGTGTTCCCTTCCAGGGCGCGTCGGAGCGTTTGACGGATTCGCCCCCCGCGCCGGCAACTGCAAATGGAACGGATACGGCGGCCGTCTTCGACGAGGGTGACCATGTCATCCTGGCGTCAAAGGCGCCCGGAAGACTGAGCGTGCGTTCGAAACCTTGATCCGGGCCCCCCGAGATCTTGGCGTCTCGCTCTTTTTCCATCGCGGTTCGTGCCCCGTCGCGCCTGCCCCCGGACCTCGGGGCGCTACGCGGCGGGGCGGGAGTTTGAGAGGGCCTCCAGGTTTACGTCGATGGTGGGCAAATGCCCGCCCTCGAACGCCCGCTTCCCCCGGAGGTCGTTCTCCAATTCGGCCAGTTTGTCTCGCAACGCCTGACGCCGCAACTGCTCCTCAATCTCGGCGAGGCGGCTTTCCACCTGGCTGCGGCGCGCGCGCCGGTCGAGCATATCTTCGCGGTAACGCTGCAAGAAGTAGCCGATGGTCTCGATGCGGATCTTGATGGAACCGGTGGGCTTGTTCTCGTCGATGTCCTTGAAACAGAAGTAGGGAGTGCCCGAGTGCTCCACGATTTCCTCGACCACCGTGTAAATCGGCGCATCATGCCCGCACTTGAAGTTGGAAAGCTCCAGCGCAACCAGGTTCGGATGCCGGGCCACGTACTTCGCGGCCCAGATCTTGCGCGAGGTGTTCTCGCTGTAAGAGTTCTTCCATACGTCGGTGATGGCCATGGGGTGCGGAATCTCTCCGGCGCGGACTTCCTCTCCGAAAAGACGGTCCAGGATGTCCTCGTCGATGGGAAGCGAATCCTGGGTAAAGACAGGGTAGCCGATCTTCTGGAACTCGACCAGGATCTCGTGATTGATGCCCGGGTCGTTGTGATAGGGGCGCCCCAGCATGACCACGCCGATACGTTCCTCGCGCTCGAGTTGTTCCAGCACCTGGCGGGCCTGCGAGCGAAGCTTGTTGCTGAAGTTCTCCAGACACTGGTAGCCCTGCCGGACAGCCCGGGCGTTCTCCTCGGGGGACAGGCCAAGAATGTCCTTGAATTGCTCGAAGAGTTGCCGTTCGAGCATCTTCGGATCCCCCAGATTGACGAATGTATCCAGATAGACCACGCCCTTTTCCTGGAAGACATCGCCTTCCTTGGTAAAAGCCGCCTTGACGGCTTCAGGAGTGGCCGCTACAGTGGGACAACTGCGGCTGCCGGCGGTACAGGCGAGGTCGCTGGTCAGGTCGTCGATCACGGGAAAGAAGATGTAGTCCAGCGGCCGTTTGGCGTGCGCGTGGTGCAGGAGGTTGTGAATGTGCGGGATTCCGAGTTTGGACGGAAAGCAGGGGTCAATCGCTCCACGCTTGGCGCCTTCCTTGTACAGTTCTTCGGAGGTGTACTCCGAAAAGACCATATTCTGGGGAGGAACGCCCAGCGAGGCGAAATAGCCCGTAAAGAGCGGCGCGCAAGAATACATATTGAGCACGCGCGGCATGCCGATCCGAATCTTGGGACGGCGCTCCATCAGGGCGGCGCGCTTTTTCTGCGCCGGCGTCAGCCGGTACTTCGGCAACGCGTCGGACACGTTGGGAACATCCGGGATGCGAAAGACGAGGCGGGCGGCGATGTCCGCGAAATTCGGATTGGCTTCCTTGAGGCGGTCGAGTTCGCCCTTGATGTCCTTCATGTGATCGACGTCTTCGACCGTCCCTTTCTCGCAGGTGGCGATGATGAGCCTCTGGGCGCCGTCCTCCAGCGGGACTTTGGAGTGAACAGGCTGGATGGCCGAAATGAGCGGGGTTTTGACGTCGATGAAGGTCCTCAGGCAGTTGTTCTTGCAGAAGTAGCAGCGAGTGTCCTCGTTGCGCGTGGTTGTGAAACTGACTTCGCGCACTGCCTTCATGCCGATGAATGAGGTCTTTCGCCCCCGCTCCCACAGCCGCGCGGCTTCGAGGGCGGCCCCAATGGCGCCGGCCTCGCCGCAATACTCATGGACGATCACGTCCGGGCGGGATTCCTTGCCCTTGAAGCGGGTCTCGATGAAGTCGACCTGCGCCTTCACCGCCGCCAGGTTGTATTGGGTGCCGCCCTGAAGCAGAAAACGGCTGCCGATGGCGGAGAGGTTAGGGATCTGCGACACGTAGAGCCATATGTTCTTCGGGAGCACGTTGCACAGGCCCGCCATAATCTCCTCGGCGCGCCAGCCCTGCCGCTGGAAATCGACGATGTCCGACTGCATGAACACGGCGCAGCCGTAGCCGAAGGAGGGGAAGGATTGGGCCGCGAAGGCCACGTCGGCGAACTTCTCCACCGGCACGCCGAAACCCTGGGCCGTGGACTGAAGGAAGTAGCCGTTGCCCGCCGAACACTGAGTATTGAGCTTGAAGTCCTTGACGCGGCCGTTCTTCAGAATGATGATCTTGATGTCCTGACCTCCGACGTCACAGATCACGTCCACGTCCCGGTAGAAGTGCAAGCCGGCTTCGGTGTGGGCGACAGTCTCGACCACCGCGGCGTCGGCGCCGATGACGTCCTTGAGGATGTCCTTGGCATAACCGGTAGTCCCGACGCCCAGCACCTTCAGGGTCGCGCCCTGTTCGAGAAGCTGGTCTTCCAGTTGCGCCAGAACCTCCTTGGTGTCCTCGATCGGATTGCCTTTCGAAAGCTGGTACGTCTTCAGCAGCAGGGTCCGCTGCTTGTCGCTGGCGAGGAGCACCGCCTTGGTGGACGTGGAACCGCCGTCCAGCCCTATGAAGCCTTCCACTACCTGGCCGGGCTGGAAACGCGCCGGGACATAGGGACGCCGCTTGTAGCGGTCTTTGAACGCCTCGAGCTCCTCTGTGCTGGCGGCCAGACCTCCGCCCGCGGTGTTCTTGGCGGCTTTCTCTTCGTCGCGGCCATGCTCCACGTACCATTCCAGCTTGTCGCAACCGCGATAGCAGCCGACACAGTCTTCTTCGTCCTTGCCGAATTCGATGGCCCCGATGGCCGCGAAATACTGCGCGTTGTCAGGAGTCTGAATCAGATCTTCCGGCGGCACGCCCTCCGGGAGCGGGTAGTTGCGCTCCTTCCAGATTTTCGGGATGTTGTGCTTCCAGCACTCGCGCATTCCCTTGATGTAGGTATTCGGGCCTCCGAGCAGGAGCACCACGGGGCGCAGTGTGTTGCCGCGCGTGAGAACCGACAGGTTCTGCATGACAATGGCCTCGAACAGCGAAGCCATCAGCTCGTCCGGCGGGACCCCGGCCTTTTGCAGGCCGTTGATGTCGGTCTCGGCGAAGACCCCGCATTTGCCCGCCACAGGATGCAGGCGCAGCCCCTCGTAGCCCATTTGACACAACAGCTCCGCCGGGATGCGGAGCTTGGCATTGATTTTGTCGATGACCGCGCCGGTGCCCCCCGCGCACTTGTCGTTCATGGAAGGCAGTTTCTTCTTGCGCCCGGATTCCGGGTCTTCCTTGAAAATAATGATCTTGGCGTCCTGGCCGCCCAGTTCGATCACCGACCCGCATTCGGGGTGGAGTTTCTCGACCGCCAGGGACACGGCGTTGACCTCCTGGACAAACTTGGCGCCCAGGTACTTGGCGAGCCCGTTGCCGCCCGAACCGGTGATGAAGATCCGCGTGCGGTCCACGGCAAATTGCGGGACCTCCTGCTCGATTCGTTGGAGAAACTCCAGGACCTTCTCTGGCTGCTTGGTATCGTGGCGCTGGTAGTCCCGCCAGACGATCTCGTCCGTATCCACATCGGTGACTACGGCCTTCACCGTCGTCGAACCTACGTCCATGCCGATCAGGTAGCTTCGATCTCTCATGAGCGCTCCTAGGCGGCCCGGCGGCGGCCTTCCTGCCGCATCCTGTCGCCGATATGCAGGACCATGTTCGCGGCGGTTCCGATGACGCCCTTAACGTGCGGGACGCGATACATCGGCCGTTTCATCTCCGGATGCCGGTCCAGATAAGTCCGGCAGTCTTCCAGGCTGAGCCCGGCCTTCTCCAGGCACTGCTGAAACTCCCGCTTGGCCTTGGCTTTGGCCTCGCCCAGAGCCATTTGGACGCGGCTGTGCGCATTAATCTCGCCCTCGCCCGAAGTCTCCACCGGCAGGTAAATGATGTCTCTGAAGTGCGAGATGACCGCGGCTTGCGCGCCGTCGGATTGCGTGGAAGGCATGCAGCCGAAGGGTTTGAGGGACAGCACCATGTGCGCGAGATCCTTGTTTGAGTAGTAGATGTTCTTGGCCACCTCCAGGTGCCCTTCGCCGCCCCCCGAACGCGAGTTGTAGTACGGGTGGCCGAGACGCTGGAGCTCGTATTGATCGGCGAGATGGTGCGCCACCCCTCCCAGGGCATGGACGATGCGGTGATACTCACGGCGGAAGATCTTCTCGGCCAGCCGCAGGCGGGCCACTTTCTTGCGGTACTCGAACTCCAGGCGGGCGCGCCTGGCCACCTGCCACACGGGCGGAATCGCCGCGCCGTCTTCGAGACCTTTGCGGTCGGTGTGTTTCTGGACCACCTGGTGGATCATGTACGTAATCCAGGTGCCGATCGGCTCCACCAGCACCTGGGCGCCTTCGCGCTCCAGGAATCGGAACATGTTGAAGTTGCCGTCGCCCTCTGTGGTCTGCGCCCAGAACTCGCCCGTGATCTTCACGATGGGCTTTACACGGAGACGGTCCACCTCGATAGAGTTGAACTCATCACGGCACGCCTCGAGTACCCGCGTATATTCGTCGCTTGCGATCTGGTTCAGGAACTTGCCCATGTATTCCGCCGTGGCGCTGAATTTCCCGAGCCTCCTCCGCGCCTGCGGGCTGAGCGTCCACGGTGTCCGCGTGCGGAACACCTCTCGCAATCGGCCGATCGAGTTGTCCAAAACCTCGTCGGTGCGGCCGGACTGGACTTCATAGGGACGGATGGCGTAGGCGGTTTCGTTCAGCACGTCACCGCAGTTCATCGCGTTCAAAATCCCAAGAAAGAAATCCGGATTCATCTCCAGGCCGGCTTGTGCGTCCGACTGGCTCAACCCGCCGGACTGCTGAAACAACAGCACGCGAAATCCTTCATATCCCGAATTGCGCAACGCCAGGCGGTACTCGGATTCGTACATGCCGAAGCGGCAAGGGCCGCAGGCTCCCGCCGTGAAGAAGACATACTTGTCCAGGATCTCGTCCTTGGGAACTCCTTCGGCCTCCAAACCCTGGAGGTACTGCACCAGATTCCCGACCGTGAAGTAGGTGGGGTTGCATTGCCCGTTGTTGCCGAATTCCTTGCCCGTCTGGAATGCGGCGACGTTCGGCGTGGGAAGCGGCTCGGCCTTGTATCCCAGTCCTTCGAGCGCGCCCTGGATCAGCCGCTCATGCTTCCAGGTCAGGCCGCCGAACAACAGCGTCGTATGCGGGCGTTGCGACTTCGTGAACGGTTTTTCGGCAGGGCGTTTGAAGTGGTGTACCGCGTTCCCCGCAATGCCCGCTTCCCGTTCCAGCCGCCGGCGCTCCTCCGCCAACCGGCTGCCGATCAATTCGTCCACACCTACCAACCCGGCTGCTTCCGGCATAGTCTTGCTCTCCCTCTGAGTGGTTTCGCGGACAACAGAATGCCGCGACACGTCCAGTCTGGGGCAAGGACGCCTCTCCGGCCAAAGCAAACACATCGAACGGGTCTATTTCGGAGTCCAGCCGCGCCCCTGTTAATCCGAAGCGGAACTGATCTGAGCCAGCGGCTCGGGCGCCAATCCCCCTGGCGCGGAAGGGATTTGCGGCGCGCGCCAGGCGTCAATGGCCGAAATTTGGTGGACGCACGAGATCGTGCAACGCGGCGCGCAGCTCTTCTCGGCGCGAAACTCCCTGCGAATGTCCTCCAAATCGTATTCGCCGATGGGCTTTCCGGGATAGCCCCTCTGTTGCGAACAATAATGAACCAGGCCGTCCTCGCAGATATACAGGTATCGGGCTCCGGCCCGGCAGCGCCACTGGTTCGCGCGGCCCGCGGCGAGATTGTCTCGAAAAGAACTGACTCTTGCGTAACTGCTCTTCCCGATCCGCTTGATCTCCTCGTAGACCTGGGCTTCGCGGGGCCCGAGGGGCTTCACTTGCCCCCAGGAGTCGTGCACGATGCCGGCCGTCGAGCTGAAGCCCAGCTCGCAAGCCCTCCGGGCAATGGTGAGCGCATCCTCCGGGTTGGAATCCTGCGCTCCGAGCACCGTGTTTACGTTCACGTGGAATTCCGCGTGCGCGGCGAGCAGCAGGAGCTTGCGGTCCAACACCTTCAAGCTCTTGACCGAGGCCGGACCGGGCCGCACGTTGTCAATGCTGATCTGTAAATGGTCCAGCCCCGCCCGGTTGAACTCCTCGATGCGTTGCCGCGTGAGCAGGTAGCCGTTCGTGATCAGCCCGGCGATGATGCCCCGGTTTCGAACGTGATGCACGACCTGCTCCAGGTGCGGGTTCAGCAGCGGTTCGCCGCCGCTGATCGTGATCACTTCCGTGCCCAGGCGTTTCAACTCGTCCACCCGGTAGCGCAGAGTCTCCAAGGGAATCGGCGGCGACGTCTGGTCGTACTCGTTGCAGTAGGAGCAGCTTAGATTGCAACGCCGTGTAACGATCAAATGCGCCAGAATGACGTGTTCCGTGTCCAACAGACCGCCGGCGATCATCCGGATTTCGCGCGCGAGTCTGTTTACACGCCTAAACTGCCTGCGGACCTGCGTTTCCCAGTTCTGCATCCCCGCAACATTACAACACACCCACGTTCCAGCCTCGAAACCTCTTCCTTCGAAAGGTCTTAAGCCGCCGCTGAAGGGTGAATTAGCGGGGCCAAGCGGTTCCGTTCAATGCAGTATGCTGCCGTCGGACTGCCGATCTTGCCGCTCCGAAGGAAATCTCCTGGACCAAATGGAAGTGTTGATCTACCTTGGAACAATCGGAGGGTAGATGCACAAACCTGTTAAGTACCTGGAACTGGGATTCACGTGGGCGGCGGCGGCTGCCTGGTCGGTTTTCGAGCGGCTCAACGCCCTTCGTCCGAACCCTTCCTTCACGCCGAAGTGGGCCGACAAGCCGCTCCTCAAGTCCTGGGAGAAGACCAAACCCGTGCTCGGCTGGCCCAGGGAAACCGATTCCCTCTGTCCCCGGTGCGTCCCGGAGATCCGGAAGCAGATCCTCGACGGCGACAAAGATTACCGCGACCTTCTGCGTGAGAAGGCGGGTGAAATCAAAGCTCAGATCGTCGAGCGTGACGGAAAGATCCTGATGGTCAAGGACTGCCCGATTCACGGCCACTTCGAAGACGTGATGTCGATCGACGCCGATTTTTACCGCCACGTCGAATCCATGTTCCCCGGACGCGATATGCGGGCCCACAACGACGAGCGCCTGCACAACCACGGCTCCAGCACGATCACCCACGGCCGGGGCGCCGTGCTGACCATCGACCTCACCAACCGCTGCAACATGATGTGCGATCCGTGTTTTATGGACGCCAACCAGGTCGGCTTCGTGCACGAACTCACATGGGACGAGATCAAGACGCTGCTCGACAACGCGATTTCGATTAAGCCGCGGCGCCAGATGTCGGTCCAGTTCTCCGGCGGCGAGCCCACGCTGTCCCCCTATTTCATCGACGCGATCCGCTACGCGCGGCAGGTCGGCTACAACAGCGTGCAGGCCGCGACCAACGGCATCGAGTTCGCCAGGAGCTACGACTTCTGCGTGAAGGCGGCCGAGGCGGGACTGCGTTACGCCTACCTTCAGTTCGACGGAATCGGCAACGCCGCCAATTCGCACCGCCGCGTGGGCAATCTGTTCGACGTGAAGCTCCAGGCGATGGAGAATCTGCACAAGGCCGGCGTGGAGATCGTGCCGGTGACGACGATCGTGAACGGCATCAACAACGAGCAGGTTGGCCGCATCGTGCAGTTCGCCCTGGACAACCCCAAGCGCATCCCGTTTCTCTCCTTCCAGCCGGTGTCCTTTACGGGACGCGACGAGGAGATCTCCGAGGAGCGCCGAAAGGCCCAGCGCTACACCCTGTCCCACCTGGCCCACGACGTCAAAAAGCAGACCGGGCTGGGCGAACCCGCGCGTGACTGGTTCCCGCTGTCCTTCGTCAGCACATTCTCCGATTGGGCGGATTTGGTGCACGGTCCGGAGGAGAAATTCGGCCAGGTTAGCTGCGGCTGCCATCCCAACTGCGGCGTGGGCATGGCGCTCATGGTGGATAAGGAGACCAAGGAGGCTGTTCCCTTTACGGCGTTTGTGGACGCCAAGCAGTTGGCCAGGGACGTCGCCAAGGTCAACGATGCGGCCCGCGGAAAGTTCCTCTCCGTGGTGGGGATGGCCCTGGCGCTGGCGCGCAACTACAAGCCGTTCGCTACCCCCAGGCACTTCACGCTTTGGGATCTCTACCGGAAGTTCGACAAGACCTACGGCGTCACCGGCCGGAATTATGGCAAGGTCACCGCGGACCGCACCCGCGACGACATCGAACGCCGGCGGCGCGACCGCTGGAACGTGCTCTTCATCGCCGGCATGTGGTTTCAGGATCTTTGGAACTACGACTTCCGCCGCACCGAGCAGTGCATCATTCCGTACGCCACGCAGCAAGGCGAGATCTCTTTCTGCGCGTACAACACCGGCATCGGCTGGCGTCAGATCGTGGAAAAGATACACATGACGGCGACGCTGACCAAGTGGTATGAGGAACACGGCCGGCACGAGATCTTTGCGGGCAACAAGGAGGTTCCCATCGGCGAACCGCAGCACACTCTGGCTCTGCGGCGGGAAATCGTGACCATTGAAGAGCAGCACGATCTGGACGCCATCGGCGTCGCCAAGAACGCCCGTGAGGAAAAGCGCCGTGAGCGGGACCGCCGCCAGGCCGAGGAGAACGCCCGCATGGCCCGTCTCTACCGCAAGCACGTGCTGAAAGAACCGGATGCGCCCCCGTTGATTCAAATCGAGGGCAGCCGCCTGGTCCGGCAAGCCGAAAGCGGCGAGGAACTGGAGCAAGTCGGCTCCCGGAACTGAAGAGCGCATCTCCCCGGATGGCGCTGGAGAACCAACCGGGGCGGCGGCGAGGCAGGCGCGTGGCGAGGGGCCGGCTTCGTTTGCCCCTCGAAGCGATCGCCCCTGCGGAGGGACGGGGATTCAGCCGGACGCTCTGGCTTGCGGATGATCCTGCCCTCGGGTGTCAGCGAATGCAGCCTTGGCGCCGGGCGAGCGGCGTGTAGCAGGAGCTGAAATCCCCGTACGCGCTCCAGGAGGAGCCGGAGCGGGAAGCGCCGGCCGCCGCCGGGTTCTCAGCCGGACTCTAGCCCGCGGAGGGTGAAAAGACGGCCCCGATGGCTGCGCCCCGGATGTTCCGCGGCGCAGCCGGCCGCGCGGGAGGCTGCTGAACAGGCTGGCAAGCGCCGCACTGCTGCGGGAACCTCTCCTTGAGTTGCTTCAGAATAATGTTGGCTACCAGGGCGCTGCCAAGTTCGTTGGGGTGAACCCGGTCCGCCATTAAATCTTCCCGCCGGTAGACGCGTTCCTCGCCGCCCTCGCTGATATGCAGACCCTCTTCGGCCGCTTCCATCAAGCCCCGGACATCGATCACGATGAGGCGCGGAAACTCCGCTTTGAGGCCTTCCAAAAAGCGGTTGACGTGCTCGTGGCGCAGCAACACCTGGGGAGGGATATTCCCAATCACTACGACAGCGCCTGTTTCGTGCAGACGCGCAATGTAGTGGCGGAGATACTTCTGTCGCGATTCCGTCAGAAACAGCGACAACTTGAAGTCGTGAAAGAAGAGATCCAGCGCCACGATGAGCGTGGGGCGGAATCTGGAAATGTTGTCCAGTTCTTCCAGATGGCGGCTGCTCTCGGCTCCCCCCTCTGCGATCACCAGGATGCTGTCCTCCGGTGTGCCCATCTGGCGGGCCAGAAGATCGCCCGGCGACGGGGCCTTCTCGGAACTGGAAACGCTGGCCCCAAGGATGGCCACCCGGCGGAACAACTTCGGGGGCCCCCCGTGTCTTTCAGCATCCTGGCTTCGTTCCAGCACATTCAATTTCAGGCCGACCAGGTCCTGAAGGTACTTCTTGAGCCGGAAGTCGTGGGCTATCAGGTGGTGCTGACGGTAGAACAACGGCTGCAAGGGATTCCAACTCCAGCCCCAGCGCGTTGTCTGGGGCGTGATCCGGTAATTGCCCAAAATCTCCGTCGCGTTGGGATCCTCCGGCGCCAGCTTGCTGCTCCCTCGCATGGGAAGTCCCCGCAAGATGCCGGCACGCTGGTAAAAGTTGACGGCGTAGCGGATGTTCGGCGGAAGCCGCGGATTCTGCCAGGAAAAGGAGTCGATAAATATGGCCAGGGAGATCTCCAGTTTGTGCTTTTGCAATTCGCGCGCCATCTTCACGATCGAGTTGGCCCCCCAGCTATGGCCATGGATCACGATGAGGGGCTGGTGGATGCCAGGCAAGGAATCAACGTCGCGTTGAGCTGCGCGGACCACCTCCACAACCTCTGAGACGGCCTGTTGCCAATGAAAATTGTTGTACGTCAGCGGGAGCACGCCGCTCTCCGTGAAACTGCTGCCGCCGTTGAGCAGGTTGTTCAAGGCCACAACACCCGATGCGGCGCTGTCCTTCCCCTCCATTCCGCCGGTGAGCCCCACCACGATCATCCACGGATGCCGGTAACCGCCCTCTCTCGCCGCTCTCTGCTCGATCCGCTGAGCCGCGCCTGAGGCGAAGTACTCCTTGGAAAGGCTCGCCAGGGCGTCCCGCATTTCGGTATGCAGCGTATCCCAGGTGTCGGCCGAGGCTACGGGCGCAGCGGAGACGCTGAGAAGCAAGACGCCCAAAGCGGCCAGGCATCCGGACAAGCTCCTTCGCGCGGAGTCGCGCACCGGCATCGGAAGGCGCGGAGGACTGCTCATTGCCTGCCGTTCGCCTCCCGCCAATCGCGGATAAACTCGTCCAGCAGATCCCGCACAATGTCCAGAACTTTGCCCAGAGCCGGCCGCGGGAGCGTTCTCAGGTAGCCTGCATCCCAAGTCTTCGCTTCACGCAATCGGAGACTCGGATCTCTGGCCGCCGTCGCGTCCTGCAAAAGGGCCACGGCTGTATTCACCGAATAATCGGCCGCGCCGTACGGAAGCCGTGCATTCACCCGGATGTAGAGAACCGGGCGCCCTGCCTCCTGGGCTGCCTCGGACGGGGTCAGCACTCTCAGTCCCGCTTTCCGGAGCCGCTGCTCAGCCTCCGCCTGGATGGCGGGTTCGCTCAGTCCGCCGCCCCGCGCCTCCTCGCTGAGGCGTTCCACCCGGACCGCCAGCCCCGTGAGCCCCCGCAGGGACTCGCGGTGATTCTCACCGGCAGCGGACAACGGGCTGCTGGCCGCTATCCCCAGCAGGCCGAGCATCACGCATTTGCCTCCCCATTTCTTCAACCCGCCTCCCGAGTCCGCGGCGAAGACGGGCTTCGGCCGTTCGCCCAGTCCGGCGCTGGCTTTGGCAGTCATGGAAAACAGTCCCCCCTCTTCCAGTCTTGCAACATTGGGTTCTTCAGACAAGCCGGTTGTGGCTGCCAACTGTGCTTCTCAGAAACTTCATGACCCACTAATGTTTTGCCAAACCTCTGAGACTCAGCTTAATAAGGACTTCGCTGTATGGTTCGGGGCCGCGCGCGACCTCAGCGCAACAGCGGCGGCCGGCTCGTTCAGGGAGGGCAACGCTCTGGAATATACTCTTCCTTACAGGACGCGTGGGAGTGGAATGCATCCACTCGCCCGTTGCATTGACTGTTCCCGAACTATGGGAGGGATTTTCGGCGACGACGTTCCACTCCGGCCGGCGCAAAGGTGGTGGAACCTGCAACATCTCGTTTCGATGCCGCGGAACATGTTTCGCCTGCCGGTAACCTGCGCGGAGGCGGACCTGACATGCGCGGCGTTCGGCGACATTGCGGCGGGACTATGCGCAGCGCGCGGGGGGAACACGGGCGCGGCGCGCGGGCAGGCATACAGATGAAGGAGGGACAGGGAATGGAACCAGTCAGAGCGGGCAGCGTAACTCGCAGGTCGTTTCTTTACGCATCGGCGGCGGGCGCGACAATCGTCTCGCAATCCGGGGCGGCGGCCCAGGCCGGCGCGGGAGACGTTCGCCGGAAGGGGTTGATCAAACTCGGGCACAAGCATGACCATACGGATGCCACGCTGAGGGTGATGGCGGCGTTTGGGGTGAGCCATATTTGCAGCGCCGTGGTTTCGCGCCAATTCGACGAGAGCTGGTCTGTGGAAGGGCTGAGCCGGCTGCGCGAGCGCGTGGAGTCGCACGGAATCACACTGGAGATGCTGGCATTGCCGCTCAGCTCCGTTGTGGTGGAGCGGGCGGAGAATCCGAATATTCTGCTGGGGAAGAGCCCGGAGCGCGATCGCGAGATCGACAATATTTGCCAGATCATCCGGAATTGCGCGCGCGCCGGAATCCCATCCGCCAAATACGCTCTCACGCTGCTGGGGGTGTTGCGGACGGAGCCGACGAAGGGGCGCGGGGGTTCGATGTACTCCACGTTCGACTACGAGAAGGCAAAGCAGGACCCGCCCCTGACGATGGCGGGAGAAGTGAGCGCCGAAGAGTTTTGGGAACGCGTGGAGTACTTCGTGAAGAAGGTCGTGCCGGTGGCGGAGGAATATAAGATCCGGCTTGGACTTCATCCACAGGATCCGGCGCTCCCTCCGGGGCGCCCGTTCCGTGGCGTTCACCGGGTGCTGGCGGCGGTGGACGGTCTCAAGAGGTTTGTGGAGTTGTCACCGAGCCCGTATCACGGGGTTCTCTTCTGCCAGGGGACGCTGACCGAGTCGATGAGGGACCCGGCGAAGGAGCTGCCGGAGGCGATCCGGTGGTTCGGCGAGCGGGGGAAGATTTTCGCAGTGGAGTTCCGGAATATCAAGGGCGGGTATCTCAAGTTCCAGGAGACGTTTCCGGACGATGGGGATATCGACATGCTCGCGGCGCTGCGCCTTTACAAGCAGGTGGGGTTCGATGGGATGTTGTTTCCGGATCACGTGCCCCGGATCGAGGGGGACCAGGGGAGCCGGCAGGCGTTCAGCTTTGCGTGGGGTTACATCAAGGCCCTGATGGATTTGGTGAACAAAGAGGCGTAGACGGTCCCGGATTCTGCGGCGGACCCTGACTTCCGGCAGGTTCCAAATCTCCGCCGCGGGCGGATAATCAAGAGGGTGCTGTGTAACCCCGGGGTTTGCGCCCCTGATTCCGCGGCCCGTGAAAGCCGAGCCGCAAGGTGGGAGGATTCACCAAATGAAGCGGAAGCGTGTTTTGCTGTGTGTCTGCCTGGCGGCTTTGGTTCTGGTTCCCGGGATGGCGTTCGGCCAGCGCGAAGTTGAGGATTTCAACCGCGACTGGAAGTTCACCAAGGGGGAACAACCCGAGGCGGCCAGGCAGCCGAACTTCGATGATTCGTCATGGCAGGCGGTGCGGTTGCCGCACGATTGGGCGATTGCGGGGCCTTTCAATTCGAATGCATCGGGCAGCACGGGAAAGCTGCCGTGGCAGGGCCTAGGCTGGTACCGGAAGACGTTCACCCCGAAGGGGTCGGCGGGACAGCGCGTGTATATCGATTTCGACGGCGTGATGGCGTTCCCCAAGGTTTACGTGAACGGCCAACTGGCGGGTGAGTGGGACTACGGTTACATGGCCTTCCGCGTGGACGCCACCCCATACATACGGTTTGGGGAGAAGAATGTGATCGCGGTGCAGGTGGACACGCGCCGGCACCAGTCGCGTTGGTATCCGGGGGCCGGCATTTACCGCAAGGTGACGATGACCGTGGCGAACCCGGTGCATATCGCTCACTGGGGGACGTTTGTGACGACGCCGGCGATCAGCGGCGCGCGCGCCACGATCCGGGTCCAGACGTGGATCGAAAACCACCGGGCGGAGAACCAGGAGGTGACTGTCGATGTGGCGGTGTTCGATCCGAGCGGCAGAGAAGTCTCCAAGAGCACGAAGGGCGGGGCCGCGCCCGCGATGGGGACCGGACTTGTGGACCAGCAGTTTTTCGTAATGAAGCCGCAGCGGTGGGATCTGGAGAAGCCGGATCTCTACCGGGCCGTGGCCACCTTGCGAAGCGGGACCACGGTGCTGGACCGGGAGGCGGTGACCTTCGGCATCCGGACGTTCCAGTTCACGGCTGACAACGGTTTCTTCCTCAACGGCAAGCGGGTCCAGCTCTATGGCGTGAACCTGCATCACGACTTGGGCGCGCTGGGCGCCGCTTTCAATCTGCGGGCGATGGAGCGGCAACTCGAGATCATGAAGGACATGGGCGTGAATGCTCTGAGGACCAGCCATAATCCGCCTGCCGCCGAGGTGCTGGATTTGTGCGATCGCATGGGGATCTTCGTTTGGGACGAGGCCTTCGACAAGTGGAACGCCACGGCGGATAACCTGAACGGACCGGCCGGAATTTTGCCTCACGCGGAGCGGCAACTGACGAACCTGGTGAAACGCGACCGCAATCACCCGAGCGTGTTCGTCTGGTCGGTGGGCAACGAGATCGGCACGTCGGCGGATGAGAAGGGCGACGGAATGTCGTTCGGCCGGCTGGCGGCCATGCGAGAAACGATCCTGCGGCACGACGCCACAAGGCCGGTGGGCATCGGGTGCCACACGCCGAATACGGTTGCGCTGCCGGTCTACGATCCGCTCGACCTGACGGGATGGAACTACGCGCGGCGGTATGAACGGTACCGCGAAATGTATCCGGACCGGCCCATTCTGTACAGCGAGTCGGCGTCCACGGTGAGCACGCGCGGGTTCTACGCGCTCCCGCTGGCGAGTTCGAAGACGGAGTACCCGGGCGGGACCAGACACGTGGATTCGTATGACCTGAGCGCGGCATCGTGGTCCGACATCCCCGATTTCGAATTCGATTTGATGGAAAAGGACAAGTTTGTGAGTGGCGAATTCGTCTGGACCGGTTTTGACTATCTGGGCGAGCCGACGCCGAACGGGCAAGAGGCGCGCAGTTCGTATTTTGGAATCGTAGACCTGGCCGGAATTCCGAAGGACCGCTATTACCTGTACCGCAGCCACTGGCGGCCGAACGAGACCACGATCCACATCCTGCCGCACTGGAACTGGCCGGACCGGGTGGGGAAGAACGTGCCGGTGTTCGTCTATACAAATGGCGACTCGGCGGAGCTTTTCCTGAATGGGAAGTCGCTGGGACGGAGAACGAAGGGGGTTGTGCCGCCGAGGCCGAAGAACGCGGCGCAAGGGCGGACGGCGACGGCGAGTTCCGGCGCGAATCCCCGGCTGGCGGTTGATGGGGAGGCCGCGAGCGAGTGGCGCGCGGAAACCGGCCCGGGCGCCGCGTGGCTTCAGGTCGACCTGGGCACGGCGCAGCCGGTGAAGCATATCGCGGTTGCGCTGGGGGCCTCAGCGGCCGCCGCCGGCTATGAGGTCAAGGTGTCGAGAGACGGCGCGGCCTGGACGACGGCGGGGAGCATGGCGGCCAGAGCGCCCAGAGCCGGCCGCGGAGGGGGCGGATTCTTCGGCGGGCCTGGGGGAGGCGCGCCGCCGGCGAATTTCGAAACAGATGCGCAGGCGCGTTACGTCCGTGTCGAATTCACTCAACTGCCGGAGAACGCCGCGGCGGCGGTTCGGGAGCTGAGCGTCTACCCATCGCGCTACGAGCCGGAATACTATGACGTGACCTACAAGTACCGGCTGAGGTGGAACGATGTCGTCTATGAACCCGGCGAGTTGAAGGTGGTTGCCTACAAGGGTGGGGCAAAGATCGGCGAGAAGGTCATGCGCACGGCGGGACCGCCCGCGTCGATTCGTCTGACGCCCGACCGGACGACGCTGGCGGCGACCGGCGACGATTTATCGTTTGTGCTGGTGGAAGCGCTGGATGCTCAGGGAAATCCCGCCCCTCTGGCGGATAACATGATCCAGTTCGACGTGCAGGGGGCGGGGGAGATCGCCGGAATCGACAATGGAGACCAGGTGTCGCTCGATCCCTTCCAGGACAATCAACACCGGTTGTTCTACGGCAAGGCGATGCTGATTGTGCGGACGAAAGAAGGACAGGCAGGCAAGATCCAGATCACCGCCCAATCGCAGGGCTTGAAGACGGCGGCGGCGTCCCTGAGCGCTGTGGTGAAGTAGGTATACTTCCCCAGGCTCCCTCGTCAGCGCGGCGTGCCGGGGATTTCGACGGGCGCCCGCCATAGGGTTTTGCCCGCCGTGACATACAGCGTCCTCATGTCTGGGCCGCCAAAGGCGCAGTTGGTGACGGTGTCTTCGGGGATGGGGATGTAGCTCAACAGCTTGCCGGCCGGGGAGAAGACGTGGATTCCTGGGCGTGTGTCCAGATTCTCGCTGGTGCCCCGGGGCCGGTGGAGGCCGGCGGCGGCGTAAAGATTGCCGCGGGTGTCGATGCAGAGGCCGTCGGCGCTGCGCCCGGGGTAGAAGTTGTGGAAGACACGCATGTTGTGGACTGAGCCGTCAGCGGCGAGATCGTAGGCTCGAATCATGCGTGCGCCGCCTTCGGCCTGGTTGGACTCGACGAGGTAAAGCGTGCGGTCATCGGGGGAGATCATGATGCCGTTGGGCCGCTCGATGTCGGGGGCGGCGAGGATGCGGGAGATTCGGCTCGTGGAGTCGATGCGGTAGACGGCTGGGCTTCGGCCTTGATCGGTGAAGTAGATCCGTCCTTGATTGTCCAGGGTGACATCGTTGGGAGATCCAAGGGGCCTGCCCTCGAACTGCTGCGCGAGGACCTCGATTTCGCCGGTGGCAAGATCGGTGCGGGTGAGGCGGGGCGGGATGCCGGCCTTAGGGTCTCCGCCTTCGCAGGCGATGAGGCGCCCGCGCTGATCGATGGCCAGGCCGTTGGCGCCGTTGCTGTTTTCGCGGAAGATGGAGAGCGGCCCTTTGGGCGGCAGTTTGAAGATGCGGCGGCTGGTGAGGTCTGTGAAGTAAACGTTCCCGCCGGCGTCGACGGCGGGGCCCTCGGTGAATGCGATCGTGGCGGCGGGAGTCGCCACGGGGGCAAGCTGCGGCTGCGCGGCGCAAGCAGAAGCCAGCAGGACGGCGATGCAACCAGATCTGATCACGGGGGCATTGTAGCAGAACGATTTCGGCGGAGGTTTGTGAAATCGTGGAATTGATGCTCGCCGCGGGAGGAGAGGAAAGACCAAATACCGGGCTTGGCGGACTTCTTCCCGCGAAAACAGCGGCGTGTCATTGAAACTGCCGGCATTCTTCCCAGGCGGTCTTCAAGGTTCGCTCAGGAGAACGGCCGGAAAGCGCCGGTTCCACGCTGGGGGGCAAACGCGCACCTTCATGCCCGCAGGGGGGCCCTGGGACGCCGCGGTCGAGCTCTCAACGAAATCGGGTGGCGAGACTGGTGGTAATGGCGATGGAGGCGATCCGGTTGCCGAAGGCGGCTGCTTCGGCAGGTGAGGCGCCGGCGGCCAGAGCCAGGGCGGCGCCGGCGGCGAAGCTGTCGCCGGCGCCGCAAATGTCGGCGGGTTCCTCGACTCGCGCTCCCTCCACCCGGCATTCTCCGTGCTCATCCACCACCAGCGCGCCGTCCGGTCCCAACGTAACAAACATCAACGGCGCCCTGATCTGGCTCCTCAGCCGCGCATAGTCGATTTCGCCGAACAACCCGCGGCAGGCCTCCGCGGCTTCGTCCCGGTTGGGCTTCACCGGCAGATCGCGGAAGAGATGGATCCGCTTGCGGGAGTCGGCAAGGAAGGTCTGGCGTGGATTGCCGCGCGCCAGTCCGGAGAGCAACTCGCGGACGCGGGGGGTAATCACGCCTCCGCTATCGGTCTCCGCCTGGTCCGACACGAATACAACATCGAAGTCCCCGGCCGCTTCGCGGAGGTGCGCGAGCACGGACTGCTCGGCTTCGGCGGGCAAGGGAGAGGTATTCACGAAGTCGACACGGGGAACATCCTCCCGGCCTGTGGAACGATTAATCAGTTTGGTGTAGGTGAACGTCGCGACACCGCCCGAATTCACCATCAGCCTCGCGTCCACGCCGCGCGCAGACAAAGCCCGGAGCAACTCGGAGCCGTGCCCGTCTTCGCCATACACGCCCAGAGTGGCCAGGCGCTTCACGCCCAGCGACACCAGGTTGTTGGCTATGGTCCCGCCCGCGCCGGGAGTCACGACGGTCTCGACCACCGCCAGCCGGGGGATGCCGGTTTCTCGGGACGGTTCGGATAGGGCCGGATCGTAGTAGCACCAGCGGTCCAGGCAGATGTCGCCCACCACGAGGGCGGAAAGCCTGGGGATCGCGTCACGGATCTGTTCGGGCGTCATGAGGCTTGCAGTAGCAGACGGCGCAATGCCGGCAATGTGGCGCGGTGATCGCCTTGGAAGTAGTAGCTCCTGCCGCCGCCGGCGACCGTCCGCACGAGAATCGTCTTCCAGGGACGGAAGTAATAGCTGAATTCGTCTTTCGCAGGCTCGGCGCGGAGCTGGTCGGGAAGTCTGGCCAGGTCGAAGACCGCGGCCGTGAATTCGCGAATCCACCGGCCTTCCTGGTGGGCGACATTTCTGGCCATCGCGAGTGCCTTCAGGTAGACCTCCGGCGCCATGACAGCGGAGCCGAAGGAGAGGAGCACCCCTCCCTCCAGACGCTCGACCGAACGGGCGAAGATGAGAAAGTCGCGGTAACTGGCCTTTCCCAGCGCCGATCCGTCGCAATTGGGGTGCTCGTGGAGGATGTCGTAGCCGATGCCGACATGGACGGTCACGGGGAGCGAAAGCCGCCAGGCGGCCGCCAGAATGCTGAGACCGCTGTGGGGAAAGCCGCTCTCTGAAATGCGCCTGCCCACGTTCTCACCGAGGCCCGCGTCTTGGCGGGCGGCTTCGGAGATCCACTCGTTCAGCTCGCCCGTCTCCTTCCAGAGGCCGAACTCCCCAGTCTGGATATAGCGAGCGACACTCTCGGTTGTCGCGCCGATGCGGGCGAGTTCGTAGTCATGAACGACGCCGGCTCCATTCATGGCGATATGGGTGAGGAACCCGCGCTCCATCATGTCGATGATGTGGCGGTTCACGCCGGCGCGGACCACGTGCGCTCCCATCATCAGGAGGCGGGCGGCGCCGCGTTCGGAGGCGCGGCGGATTCTGCCGGCCAGGGCAGGCAAATCCGGGTGGCTGTAGGGGGGAGCCTCGTCCTCCAGGCCGAGCCAGTGATCCAGAGCAAGATCGTGAACACGCTCCCCCAGCGGTTTGAGCAGGAGCCGCGAGCGGTCAAAGGCCTCGTGCTTCGAACGCATTTCGAAACGCTTATTCTGACAGATTCGCGCGGCGCGCGGCCGGCCGGTTCCCCAGGCGCCGGCCTTGGCCGCGCGGCGGATGACGCCCTGGCGCAGCCGCCGTGCGCGTCGTTCTGCTGATTCTTGCGGCGGCGCGCCATCACTGGCTGTCGGGAGAAGAGGAAGCTCCCGGATATCAAACCCGGGAGCTTCCGAGAGGGCGGACTACGGGGCGAGAGAGAAGTTGACGGTGATCTCGGTCAAGATTTCCACCGGCCTGCCGTTCAGAAGTGTGGGCGCATAGCGCCACTGCTGGACGGCCTCTCTGGCTGCGGCCACCAGGCGGGGATCTACTAGCTGGTTGACCTGCTGGAGGTCGAGCACGGAGCCATCGGTTCCGATCGTGGCGCGCAGTGCGACCGTCCCCTCAATCCCGGCCGCCTTGCAGTCCGGCGGGTAGACAGGTCGCACCATGGACAGCAGCTTGGCGCTCTGTACGTTTCCTCCAACCCGGATGCGCATGGCGTCTGGGCCAGGGGTGGCGGGCGCCTGGGGCGCCGAAGGCGCAGGCGGCGTGATTCCAACGCCGGGCGCGGGCGCCTCCGGCCGGACTTCAATGCGCTCGACGGCCTGCCCGATGTTAAGCACCACCTGGACATTCGCCGTCGCGCCTCCTTTCACCTGGATCCCGTCGGTGCGGAACAGCGCGAAGCCGGGGCTGGCGACGGTCAGGTTGTAGGTTCCTTCCGGCACTGGGCCGAGCCTGAATTCGCCGGCCTGATTGGCCACGGCGAACTCCTTGCGGTCCGTCCCGGCCAGGGTAACTGTGATGCGGGCGCCGGGCGTCACGGCGCCCGTCGCGTCCCGGACTACGCCGGCGATAACACCGGGCTGCTGCGCCGGCGCTTGCACCGAAGCCAGCGGCAGCAGAATCAACAACGCCAATCCGCAGGCCGCCGCGACCACCAGCCGGCTGGCCTGCCTCCGGTTTGCTCCCGGTTTCAACATTGCCTTCACTCGTCCTTCCAGATCTGATACGCGTCCCATCGCGAGACCTCCTTCCAAGAGTCCTCCTGCGTGTCGCAGGTCCTGTACGATTTCCACCAATTCTCCGGCGTATTCCGCCGGAGCCTCCCCTTGCGCCAGTACTCCGTCGTCACAAGCCTTCTCGGCCTCTCGCCGCAAGCGGGAGGCGGCATACCACACCAGAGGGCTGGGCCAATAGAGCGCGCAGACCAACTGAGCCAGCAGGTGCGCGCGGGTGTCGTGCCGCGCAATATGCATGCGTTCGTGCATCAGCGCCACGCGCAAGCGCGAGGCGGGCCAGCCGGCGGCCTCGGCCGGGAGGACGATTCTGGGCCGCCGGAAGCCGCAGACCACGGGCAACGCAATCCCGCCGCCGAGCAGCACATCCGGCCCCCAGGCGGGCCAGGGACGGGCGCTCCGCCACACGCGCGCCACTTGCGCCATTCCCCGGATCATCCGCAGCGCCACGAACCCAAAACCCGCGGCCCACAGGCCCCAGATCATTCCTGCTCCGCTGAAACGGAAGCCGCCTCGCCCGGCCGTGACATCCACGACGGTTGCGCCTGGAGAGGGCATCGCCACCGCCACGGCGGCTGGAGCGGGCGCTTCCCACCCCGGCAGCGCCAGTCCCAGAAACGGCAACAGCAGCAAGCCGGCCAGCGCCACGGCCCAGATCAGGTGACGCACGGCCGCCGAAGCCCGCAACAGCGCCGTGTCCAGGAGGGCGGCGGCGGCCAATAGAATCGTCGATTTGATCGCCAGCCAGAACAGTGTCACACCTGTAATGAACATGTCTACGATTTCTCCTTGCGCGCCTGTTCGACCAGGGCCGCCAGCCGGTCCAGTTCCTCCCGGCTGAGACGCGCCGACTTCTTATCCAGCAGCGCGGCCATGAGCCGCTCCGCCGACCCGCCGAAGAAGGTGTCCACCAGATGGCGGACCGCGCTCCGGCGCGCGTGCTCGGGCCTCAGCGTGGGCAGGTACACGTAACGCAGTTCCCGGGATTCGTGACGCACGTGCCCCTTTTCCTCCAGCGTCCGGAGGTGCGCGCGAACCGCCGAGTAGCTGGGCGGATCGGGCATGCGGGCGTGAATTTCGGCCGCCGTGGCTTCGCCGAGGGCGTACAGGGTCTCCATGATCTGCCGTTCCCGCCGGCTCAGGTGGAGGAATCGGTTTCTCGTTTCGCCTGTCATGCTATTTTTTCAACACCATGCTAGAAAACTAGCACCAAATGTCCGTCATGTCAATAGACACCGCCGGCCCGCTCCCGGTTCCCGGTTTCTCCGATGAACCGGCCTGCCGCTTCCCGTCCGACCGGCCCGGCCGGGGCCCGGGCCGGCTGAGTGTGACCAAAGTCATTGTGCCGCCGGCCGCCAGGAGCAATACTGGCGTGCTGGGAGCCTGTTGAACCCGCGGCCGCCGTTCGCGCCGCCCCAGGCCGGATTGACGGCCGGCTTTTCAACAGCCCCGCAAGGCTCAAGGGAGGATTGTGGAATGAAGAAATTATGGATATATGCCGCCCTGATGGTGGTGGTGTCTTTCGGAATTCTGGGATGGATCGGAACCCGCATCTACCAGGAAATGCCGCCCATTCCGGAACAGGTGGTCGCCACCGGCGGCAGAGTGATCATCGGCAGCGGCGAGATCAAGCGCGGCCAGAATGTCTGGCAAACGCTGGGCGGGATGGAAGTGGGCTCCATCTGGGGGCACGGCAGCTACGTGGCGCCGGATTGGACCGCCGACTGGCTCCATCGGGAGGCTCTGGCCGTGCTAGACGAATGGGCCCGGGCCGAGTTCGCCCGCCGGTACGGCGAGTTGTCCGTTGAACAGCAGGCCGGTCTCCGCGGCCGCCTGGAGGAAATGTACCGCGCCAACACCTACGATCCCGCCAGCGGGACGCTGCGCATCGATCCGGCCCGGGCGCGGGCTTACGAAATCTGCCTGGAACACTACACCGGCGTATTCATGAATGGAAACGAAAGCTACGCCATCCCCGCCGGAACGATTCAGGACCCCGCGCGCATGAAGGATTTCGCCTCCTTCGTGTTCTGGACTGCCTGGGCCGCCGCGACCAACCGGCCCGGCGACACCATCTCCTACACCCACAACTGGCCGCACGACGAACTGGTCGGCAACCGCGCGACCGGAGAGAGCGTCATGTGGACCGGCGTAAGCATCCTGATGCTGCTGGCCGGCATCTGCGCCATGGTGTGGTGGTACGCCTCCCGCGTCGAGAGGGAAGATCCCGGCCCGCTGCCCTCGTCGGATCCCTTGATGACCTGGCAGGCCACGCCCTCACAGGCGGCCACGCTGAAGTATTTCTATGTGGTGGCCGCTCTCATCCTGGTCCAGATCATCATGGGCGTCGTCACCGCGCACTACGGAGTCGAAGGTCTCGGCTTCTACGGGATTCCTTTGGCGGAGTGGTTGCCCTACAGCGTGACGCGCACCTGGCACATTCAGACCGGGCTGTTCTGGATCGCCACCTCCTGGCTGGGAGCGGGCTTGTTCATCGCGCCGCTCATTAGCGGGACGGAGCCAAAGGGACAACGGCTGGGAGTGAACGCCCTGCTGGCGGCGCTGTTCGTGGTCGTGGGAGGGTCGCTGACCGGCCAATGGCTGAGCATCCACAACAAGATGACCGACCGGACCGCGTTCCTCTGGGGTCACCAGGGGTACGAGTACATCGACCTGGGCCGCATCTGGCAAATCCTCTTGTTCGCCGGCCTTCTCTTCTGGTATTACCTCGTGCTGCGAGCCGTTCGTCCGGCGCTGAAGGGCCGCACCGAACACCGCTCCCTGATCTGGCTCTTCCTGGTTTCCGCCGGCGCCATCGGCCTGCTCTATGGGGCGGGGCTGAACTGGGGACAGCACTCGCACCTCTCCATGGTCGAGTACTGGCGCTGGTGGGTGGTGCATCTTTGGGTGGAAGGCTTCTTCGAAGTGTTCGCCACCGCGGTGATCGCCTTCTTCTTCGCGCGTCTCGGCCTCATCCGCCCGCAGTTGGCCGCCAAAGCCGCTCTGTTGTCGGCGGCCATCTACCTGGCGGGAGGAATTATCGGCACCTGTCACCACCTCTATTTCTCCGGAACGCCGACCGTGGCGCTGGCTTGGGGCTCCGTGTTCAGCGCTCTGGAAGTGGTTCCGCTGACTATGGTGGCCTTCTCGGCTCTGGACGACCTGCGGCGGGGCAAGCTCACTCCCTGGGCGCAGCGCTACAAGTGGCCGATCTACTTCTTTGTCGCGGTCGCGTTCTGGAACATGGTCGGAGCGGGACTCTTCGGTTTCATGATCAACCCGCCGATCGCGCTGTATTTCATGCAGGGATTGAATACGACGCCGGTCCACGGCCACGCCGCCCTCTTCGGAGTCTACGGCATGTTGGGCATCGGCCTGATGCTGGTCTGCCTGCGCGCGTTGGAGCCGAAGAGCGTGTGGCAGGAAGGCCGGCTCAAATTCTCCTTCTGGGCCATGAACCTCGGCCTCTTCGCGATGTGTGTGTTCAGTCTCCTGCCCGTGGGGCTCCTTCAGACCTGGGCTTCGGTGGACAAGGGCTACTGGTATGCGCGCAGCAGCGAGTTTCTGGGCACGCCGCTCATGCAGACCCTGCGCTGGCTGCGGGCTCCGGGCGACACCGTGTTCGCCATCGGCGCGCTGGTGCTCGTGTGGTTCGTGTTTACCAGCAAAGGCCGCCAGAACGGCCAGCTCTGACCGCAACACAACCGGTTCGGGACGGCCGTCAGTAAACGGTCGTCCCGACCGATACCACGCGGCCGCCTCGGAGCCGCACGATGATTTCCGTGCCGGTGTCCCGCTGGAGATAGTGGTAGGTCTCGACCTGCTGCCCGTTCTCCATGCCCACCGTGACCATTTGCGGTTTGCCGTAGCCCGCAATCAGCTTTGACTTCTCCAGGCCGGCGGTAATCGGGGCGGGCGCGCCCGCGGGGGCGGGTGCCCTGGCCGCGGGTTTCGGCGGCGGCTCCGGTGTCAGAGTGGCGGCCGCGGCCTTCACCCTGGGCCTCGGGCGTTCTTCCGGTTCTTCGCTCGCGGCGAATACATGGGGCCGGGCAGGCGCGGAGCCTTCTGGAAGCGAAGTCTCGACGGCTGGCTCTTCCCGCAATCCGGGCTTGTCCATGCTGACCCGCCAGAGGAAGAATGCCCCCAGTGGCAGAAGCACGACCGCAGCCACCGCCAGCGCCACTCCCGCGGCGGCGGCTAAACTCTTGGCTTTCTTCGCCATGGCTTCCGGGCGGCGTGCCTCCCGCATTCGGCCGCCCGATATCATTCTGCCCGCGCGGGTTCCGATTGTAAACGCTGGCGTTGGTTAGCAGTGCTCCGCTTACCGCCTGCATGGGCGGCTGGCGCCCTGGTGGCTAATCCTCGTTCCGGCTGCCGCCGATGGTCATGCTTGGAGGTTGGCATGAAGAGCGATCTTGTGCTGGTGACGGGAGCTGGCGGTTTCATCGGCGGGCATCTGGTGGCGGACCTGCGACGCCAGGGTTACCGTTTCATCCGGGCCGTGGATATCAAGCCGTTTGAAGACTGGTGCCAGATCTTCTCCGGCGCCGAGAACCTTTCGCTGGACCTCAACCTTCGGGAGAACTGTCTGCGGGCCGCGCGAGGTGCCCGGCAGGTCTATAACCTGGCCGCCAACATGGGCGGCATGGGCTTTATTGAGAACAACAAGGCGCTCTGCATGCTCAGCGTGCTCATCAATACACACATGCTGCAAGCCGCGCTCGAGTGCGGTGTGGAGCGGTACTTTTACTCCTCTTCCGCCTGCGTGTATAACGCGGAGAAGCAGAAGCGCCCCGACTGTCCGGGGCTGAAGGAAGAAGACGCCTACCCGGCCATGGCCGAGGACGGCTATGGCTGGGAGAAGCTCTTCAGCGAACGCATGTGCCGCCATTTTCGCGAGGATTTCGGGCTCCAGACGCGGGTGGCCCGCTTTCACAATGTCTACGGCCCGTTCGGGACCTGGGACGGCGGGCGGGAGAAGGCCCCCGCGGCGATCTGCCGCAAGGTGATCGAGGCCAAGGCGTCAGGCCGGTTGGAGATAGAAATCTGGGGCACGGGCGAAAGAACCCGCAGCTTCATGTATGTGGACGACTGCATCACCGGGATCGGTAAGATCATGCCCTCGGCCATCCTGGAGCCGGTCAACCTCGGCTCGAATGAACTGGTCACGATTAACCAGCTTGTCAGCATCGTGGAAGAGATTGCCGGCGTGCGACTGAAGAGGATTTACAATCCCTCGGCGCCGCAAGGCGTTACGGGAAGAAATAGCGACAACACCCTCCTCCGCCGCCATCTGAACTGGGAGCCCGGCATCCCCTTGCGGGAGGGGCTTGCCAAGACCTACGCTTGGATTTACGACGAGTTCGCGAAGAGGCAGAGACTCGGCGCTCCGCTGATCGCCCTCGGATCCCGTTCAAGATGCGATACGCAATCATTATGGCCGGCGGCTCCGGCGTCCGGCTCTGGCCCATGAGCCGTAAGTCCCGGCCAAAACAGCTTCTGCCGCTCTTCAAGCAGAAGAGTCTCTTGGAACTGGCCTTGGAGCGGCTGGAAGGCTTGATCCCGCCCGAGCGCCAGTTTGTCTGCGCCGGCCTGTGTCACAAGCAGGCCGTCCTCGGCGCCCTCCCTGGATTTGCCACAGCCTGTTTTCTGGGTGAACCGGCCGGGCGCGATACGCTGAACGCCGCCGGCTTCTCGTCCGCGATCGCCTCGCTCCGCGATCCCCAAGCTGTGATCGGCGTCTTCCCCGCCGACCACATCATCGAGCCCGCGGACCAGTTTCGGGAAATTGTCTCCCGCGGTTACGCGCTGGCGGAACAATCTCCCGAGACGCTGGTTACCTTCGGCGTGCAGCCCGCGTTTGCGTCCACTGGCTACGGCTACTTGCAGCTTGGCGAAACGCTCGCCGGAGGAGCAAGGCGGGTCGAGCAGTTCAAGGAGAAACCCGATGGGCCGATGGCGGATCGCTACTTCGCAGCCGGTCCCGAGAAGTATCTGTGGAACAGCGGCATGTTTGTCTGGCGCGCGGCTACGTTTCTGGACTGCATCCGCCGGTATGCCCCGGTGAATTACGAGGGACTGGCGCGCGTCGCGGACCATTGGGAGCGGCCGGATCGGGACACCGTGCTCGCCGAAGAGTATCTCCGTCTCCCCAAGATCAGTGTCGACTATGCTGTCATGGAGCCTGCCTCCCGGGACTCCTCCGTGCGCGTGGCCGCCGTTCCCATGCCTCTGCGCTGGCTGGATGTGGGCTCCTGGACAACCTTTGCGCTGACCCTTCCGGCGGATGCCGCCGGGAATGCCATCGCCGCGGATACTCAGATCGCTTCCGCATCGCGGGGCAATCTCATCGTCTCCAGCGATCCGGACCACCTCATTGCCCTGCACGGCTGCGAGGATCTGATTGTCGTTCATTCCCCCGATGCCACGCTCGTCTGCCGCCGGGACCAGGCCGAGGCCGTCAAGCAGCTTCAGGAACTGGTGGTAAAGACGTTCGGCGAGAAGTACGCCTGAACGGATCCGGCTTCACCGGGGCACGTATTTCTCGCGCACAAGGAGCAGGTACGCGGCCACTCCCAGCATCAGGAAGAACAGAATGGCGTACATGGGCGCATCGTAGCTGCCCGTCGCTTCCTTCAGCCAGCCCGTCAGCAAAGGCGCCACGATCCCCGGCAGATTTGCGGCGCAGTTCTGCACGCCCACGATCCGCCCGACCGCCGCGCCCGGCATCAGGGTCTGCGTCAAGGCCCAGTAATTGGCGGTCACCAGTCCCAGCCCGCTCAGGGAGAAGATGGCGAAAAACAGAGCCACCGATGAGCTCTCCGAAACCGCTCCGATCAATTCCGTCGTCGCCAGCAGGAAGCCGGCGATCACGAACCCCTTTCGAACCCGGACGGCATTGCTACCGCGCTGGATCATGCGGTCTGCCACCCAGCCGGCCGCGATCGCGACAATGGCCATCCCGGAGAAGGTGAAGGCCGTGTACGCTCCCGAGGAGTTCAGCGAGAGGCCGCGGGCCTCCTTGAAATACGCCGGCAGCCAGGTCATGCAGAAGTACACGAAGTACATGTAGCAAAAGGTTCCGATCACCGTGCCCAAAATCACGGGACTCAGCAGGAGTCGTCCGAGCGTCGGACCGCCGCTGCTGGCCCCGGCCTTCTTCGCCTCCTTGGGTTTCGGCGGCTCTTCTTTCACCAGCGCCAGCCAGGGCGCCAGCCAGACCAGGCAGCCCAGGCCCAGGATCAGAAACATCGGCCGCCACCCGTAGAGATGGATGAGATAGGCTGCCAGCGGCGTTCCCAGCGCCGGCCCAAACTTCGCCGCGGCCATATACAGCCCCACCGCCAGTCCGCGCTGTTCTTCGGCGCAATGAAAGCGCATCCACCGCATCCCGGCTGGCGTAATCACGGATTCGCCCACGCCGAGGAGCAGGCGCAGCGCGAACAACTGCCGGACCGACGTGGCCAAAGCCGATGCCGCCGACACCAGACTCCAGCCCAGAAACCCGAGGGCATAAGGCAGGCGGACGCCAAACCGGTCCACCACCCAGCCGGCGGGTATCTGCAAGATCATGTACGACCAGAAGAACGCTGAGTTGAGCAGGCCCCGGTCGCTGTCGGTAAGCCCGAAATCGCTCTTGAAATGGTCGTCGGCAACCGCGACCGAAAGGTTGACGCGGTCAAAGTAGGCAATCATCATGCCCACGCAAAGCAGAGCCACAATTGTCCAGCGCAGTCGCGATGTCATCCCGTGAGAGTATATCGTAGGACGCGCTACATTGTTCTGGCGAGGCCCGCGGCCGCCGGACGCCGAAGCAACGCGCCCGGCTGGCCCGGAACCGTTGCAGCCTCTCCCTGCGGCCGCGGCGGAGCAGCCCACCGCCGTTCGCGGTTCCCCCATTTCCAACTCAAAGCGGGGCAGAGAACTGTCGTCCGGCTGCGGCAGGGAGAGGATGGTGACCTACGGCGGTGCAAGAAAAGGGAAGGGGCCGGTAGGAATCCGGCCCCTTTGTTTGCTGCGGTGGTTGCTAGTAGTCCATGTCGGGGCCGTGGCCGCCGGGCATGGGTTCTTTCTTCTTTTCGGGGATCTCGCAGACCAGAGCTTCCGTGGTCAGCATCAGGGATGCGATCGAGGCGGCGTTCTGCAAAGCAGTCCGGCTCACCTTGGTCGGATCGATGACGCCGGCCGCCACCAGGTCCTCGAAGACGCCCGTATCGGCGTTGAAGCCGAAGCTCACGTTGTCGTTGGCCCGAACCTTCTCGACCACGACGGCGCCTTCAAACCCCGCGTTCTGCGCGATCTGCCGCACGGGCTCCTCGCAGGCGCGCGCCACGATGTTGACGCCGATCTGCTCGTCGCCGGCCAGCTTCAGCTTGTCCAGGGCCTTGGCCGCGCGCAGCAGGGCCACGCCGCCGCCCGGAACGATGCCTTCCTCGACCGCCGCGCGCGTCGCGTGCAGTGCGTCCTCGACGCGGGCCTTCTTCTCCTTCATCTCGGTCTCGGTGGCTGCGCCAACCTTGATCACGGCCACGCCGCCGGCCAGCTTCGCCAGCCGCTCTTGCAGTTTCTCGCGGTCGTAGTCGGAGGTGGTCTCCTCGATCTGGGAGCGCAACTGCTTGATTCGGCCCTCGATCGCCTTGTCGCTGCCCGCGCCTTCGACGATGGTCGTGTTGTCCTTGTCGATGGTCACGCGCTTGGCCCGGCCCAGGTCCTCCAGCCGGACGCCTTCCAGCTTAATGCCGGTCTCTTCCATGATGGCCTTGCCGCCCGTGAGGATCGCGATGTCCTCGAGCATGGCCTTCCGCCGGTCGCCGAAACCGGGCGCCTTGACGGCGCAGGCGTTCAGCGTGCCGCGCAGCTTGTTCACCACCAGGGTAGCCAGCGCCTCGCCATCCACTTCCTCGGCCACCACCAGCAACGGTCGGCCGCTCCGCGCAATCTGCTCCAGCAGGGGCAGCAGATCTTTCATGTTGCTGATCTTCTTCTCGTGGATCAGGATGTACGGCTCTTCCAGCACGCACTCCATGCGCTCGGCATCCGTCACAAAGTAGGGCGAAAGATAGCCGCGGTCGAACTGCATTCCCTCGACCATGTCGGTGGTCGTCTCCAGCGTCTTCGACTCTTCCACCGTGATCACGCCGTCTTTGCCCACTTTCTTCATCGACTCCGCGATCCGCGCGCCGATCGTGCTGTCGCCGTTAGCCGAAATCGTGCCCACCTGGGCGATGGCGTCGCCGCTCACCGGCTTGCTGTACTTCTTGATGTCCTCGACCACCGCCTCCACGGCCTTTTCGATGCCGCGCTTCAGCGCCATCGGATTCGCGCCCGCCGCCACGCTCTTCACGCCTTCGCGGAAAATCGCCTGGGCCAGAATGGTCGCCGTGGTGGTGCCGTCGCCGGCCACGTCGGATGTCTTCGACGCCACTTCGCGCACCATCTGCGCGCCCATGTTCTCCAGCGGGTCCTTCAACTCAATCTCTTTCGCCACGGTCACGCCGTCCTTGGTGATCGTCGGCCCGCCGAACTTCTTCTCCAGGACGACATTGCGTCCCTTCGGGCCCAGCGTCACCTTCACGGCTTCCGCAAGCTGGTTCACGCCGCGCAGAATGGCCTGCCGGGAACTCTCGCTGTATACAATCTGCTTAGCTGCCATGAAATCTCCTCCTCTAATTGCCTGTCGACTACTTCTTCGAAGCGCTCTCGATCACTCCGAGGATCTCGTCCTCGCGCATGATCAGCACCTCTTCGCCTTCCAGCTTGATCTCACTGCCAGAGTACTTCCCGAACAGAACCCGGTCGCCCACCTTGACATCCAAGGCGATCAGCTTCCCGTCATCCGTTCTCTTTCCCTGGCCCACGGCGAGAATCTCGCCTTCCTGCGGTTTCTCCTTTGCGGTGTCGGGGATGATGATCCCCCCCTGAACCGTCTCTTGCTCTTCGATACGCTTGACCACCACCCGGTCATGCAGCGGACGAATCTTCATCGACCAAAACCTCCGTTTCCGATTTGGGTGAATGACAACGAAACCCGGCCGCGCGCCGGATTCCACTTGTTATTATTAGCACACTAGGCCGAGGAGTGACAAGATATGGCTATAAATTATTGAAAACAAACCATATTTTACTCTTGACGCATCGGCGGGTGTACCCTCCACCCCTTCATCCGCCACCCTGGCGCGTGACAAGCCGGCTGTCTTGCAGCCAGCTCCTAATCGCCGCTTCCCGCCGTAGTCCGGTCCTCCGCCGCTTCAGCCGCCGGAAGCCAGATCGTAAACACCGCTCCCCGCCCGCAGGGACTCTCGGCCGATATGAATCCGCCGCTCTGCTGAACGATCCCGTAGACCATCGACAACCCAAGACCCGTGCCCTTGTCCGGGCCTTTTGTCGTGTAGAACGGCTCGAAGATGTGGGGCAGCACCTCGAGGGGAATGCCTTCGCCCTCATCGGCGACTGCGATCTGAGCGTATCGCCCCGGCGGCAACAGTGGCACGGCTACGGTGCTGGGTGAAGCCCCAGCATGATCGAAGTTCCGCGTCCGGATCGTCAGCGTTCCGCCTTCGGGCATCGCGTCGCGCGCGTTCACCGCAAGGTTTACCAGCACCTGCTCGATCTGCCCCTGGTCCGCCCGGACGGGGGCGAGGTCCGCGGCCAGGTCGGTGGCCACGCGAATGTCCTCTCCTAACAGCCGGACCAGCATGTTCTCGGCTCCCAGGATGATGGCGTTCAGATCCAGCACGGCCGGGCGCAACACCTGCCGGCGGCTGAAGGCGAGCAGTTGCCGGGTCAGCCCGGTGGCGCGCTCCGCGGCCTTCCGGATTTCCGACAACTGGCGCTGGCGCGGATCCCCGGAATCCATCTGCTCCCACAGAAGGTCGCCGTAGCCCTTGATGATTGTCAGAATGTTGTTAAAATCGTGCGCGATCCCGCCGGCAAGGCGGCCGACGGCCTCCATCTTTTGGAGTTGCCGGACCTGATCGGCATACTGCCGCACCTCGGTCACATCCTGGCCGATAATCACCAGCGACCGCGGGCGTTGCCCCCGGTCACGCGTCACCGCGATCGTGATCCGCTCCCAGTATGCCTCCCCGCTCTTGTTCCGGCACTGGATTTCCTCCTGCCGGATGCCGGAGCCGGCAAGTTCTCCCGCCGGCTTGCCCGGTTCCAGAATGGGGGCATATTCCGGTCTCACCGCAACCACCGGCCTCCCCACAGTCTCCGTGGGTCCGAGACCGCTCACCCGGTAGAATTCCGAGTTCGCGTACTCGATGATCCCCGCCGCGTCTGCGATCACCACCGAAATCGGGGCTTGATCAAGGGCTCTCGACAACTGGCGGATCTCGTCTTCGGCGGCGTGTACATCCGACACGTCAAACAGCATGCCCTGAACATGCGAAGGCGTCCCGTCCTCCTTCAGCGCAAGCGCGATCTGGTCTCGAAACCACTTGAGCCGTCCATCCCGGGTGAAGATCCGATACTCCAGCGCCGCTGGTTTTCGCTCGGAAACGCATCTCTCCATCGCGCCCGCAAGCAGGGGAAGATCCTCCGGGTGGATCTGCCGCGCCGCCAAACCCGGGGTTGTGCTCCACTCCAGCGGCGTGAAGCCCAGAAGCGGCTGGACTTGCGGGCTGATGTAGAGCCACGGGAAACCATTTCCGGGAGCGCGGGCGTAGACGATGCCGGGAATCTGCTCCACCAGGCTCCGGTAGCGTCGCTCGGATGTATCCAGCAGTTCCTGCGTCAGCTTGCGCTCGGTGATGTCCAGCATGACGCTGATCACGCCCCGAACCTCGCCGCTCTCGTCCCGTTCCGGTTCCATGTGTACGTCCAGGCACATGTCCCCGGACCGTCCCCTTCGCCGAACCTCAAGCCGCGTTCCGTGGCCCGTAGCCAGAACCTGGAGTTTGGCTTCCTTCAGCCGGGCCGCTTCCTCGGCGCCGAAGAGCGCCTCGTCCGTGCGTCCTGACACCTCGGCCGGACAGTCCTTCGGGTGTGCGCCGTGACACCAGCTATAGCGGAGTTCGGAGTCCTGGCGGGCGAGCATGATGGACGAATGCTGAAGAGCCGTCTTCAGCCGGCCCTCGCTCTCGCGCAGTTCCGCTTCTTTCTGGATCCGTTCACTGATGTCGCGCACGATGCAAAGGACAAGCCCCTCTCCCTCGGAATGCACGCGCCGGGCGCTCACCTCGGCAGGGAACGTCCGTCCGTCCTTCTTCTGGTGGACGGTTTCGTAGACCAGTTGGCCGATTTCGAGCACCTTCCCAAGGGTCTTCTCTGCCGCCGGGCGTTGCTCCGGTGGATGAAGGTCCGAGATCTTCATCCGCTGGAGTTCTTCCCGGCGGTATCCGTACGCCTCCAGCGCCCGGTTATTCCCCTCCAGAATCCGTCCCTCGGCATCGGCCCACCAGATGATGTCGTTGGCCTGCCGGACGACAGCTTCGTAGTGATGATGCAGCTTGCGGCGCTCCAGTTCCGACTTGGCCAGCCGCAGCCGCAAGGCTGTCTGTTTCTGATGTTGCAGCAGGAAGATGGCCCATCCAAGGGCGGTCAGCACCAAGGCCACAAGAATGCCGACATATTGCGCCTGCCTCTTGACGGGGGCCAGAACCGCGTTCTCGCCCGTCGAGACGACCAGCGCCCAGGGAGTCCCCTGAACGGGCCTGGCCACCGCGATCACGGGCATCCCGCGGTCGTCTGTCGACCGGAGCAGTTGTCCCTGGCCTGCCGAGCTGGCAAGCGCGGCATCGAGCAGGCTCCCTCCGGCAGGGGCGCGCCGAATGGTCCGCGCTTCGCTCGCCGCTTCCTGCGGCGGGCCGGCGATGAGCTTGCTGCCGTCGGCGGAGTACAGGAAAGTCTCCATTCTGGTGGCTACCCCCGGCGTGGGCTGGAGGAGTTCGGCCAGAAACCGGGGGGGATCGATCGAGTGCCCCAGGACTGCCGCGCCGACGCCGCCCTTGTCGTCTTCCTCGAGTGCCAGGAGAATGTCGCACCGTAACTGGCCGTGCGGGTCCAGGTAGAAGTCCCGTACCACCGGGGCCCTGGAGCTGAGAGCCGTCTCCGCAAACCGCCTGAGATCTTGCGGCCGAACCGCCTCGGACTGCGGTTCCCCCAGCAGCAGGTTTCCTTGCGCATCCAGCAGGTAGATCGCCCCGCCGCCGGTATCCCGGCGGATTCTCCGGAGGTCATTCCTGAGACGGGCCGCGCCGCGGCCGGCCCTCAACTCCCGGATCTGTCCCGGAAGATCCTCCGTCCCCAAAAGCGATCTGCGGATTTCGTCAAGGTCCGCCATCCGGTCCTTGTGCCACTCTGTCAGGCTCGCCGTCTTCCCGCTGGAAAGACCCATCAAAGCTTCCACGGCGATGGATTCGGCAATGCTGCGCGAATACTCGAAGTAGAGTGAGGAAATCAGCAGGATGCAAAGGCCGGAAGCGACGACTGCCAGGAACCCGAACAGGAACGGCGAGATGGGGACGGGGCGCTTTTGCGACGCCTGAGATGGCTCCCCCTGGCTCATGGTGGTCAAACGGCCAAACCGCATTATAGGCCCCATCCGGTCAGCGCCTGCAAGCGCCGGCGTTCAGGCCCGCTTCCGTTTGGCGCTGCTATCGACGAATCTTGCCAGTTCACCGGATTCGTGCAGCCTGGTGAGCGCGTCCACCAACTGCGGATCGAACTGCCTGGCCCGCTCCTCCTGGAACACTGCGATCGCCCTGGCCACGCTGCCCGCCTCCCGGTACGGCCGGTCGTGTGTCATGGCATCGAAGGCATCCGCGACCGCAACGATCCGCGCCGGCAGGGGAATCTCCGCTCCCGCGATGCCCGCGTACCCGTTGCCGTCCCACCGTTCATGGTGGTAGAGCGCAATGACCTCAGCAAGTTGGAGAAGCTGACTGCGGCTGCCCGAAAGAATTCCGGCCCCGATCACCGTGTGCGGCTTGATGGCTTCGAATTCCTCCTCTTCCAACTGGCCGGGCTTCCGAAGCACGGAATCGGAGACCCCGACCTTTCCCAAGTCGTGAAGCAGGGCCGCTCTGCCAATTAACTTTGCTTCATCCCGGGCAAGCCCCACGCACAGCGCCAGCCGCTCGCTCAGCATCCCCACCCGCTGGTTATGCCGCGCCGTCTGATCGTCACGGTACTCCGCCGCCAGCGCCAGGCGCTCCATCACCTCGTCTCGCGCCTCCTCCAGATCGCGCGTTCTTTCCTGAACCATCTCCTCCAGAACCTGCTTCTGCCGCTGCAATTGCAGGTACAACCCGCGAATCTCGAGCAGGTGGCGGATCCGAAGCAGCACTTCGATGGAATCAAAAGGCTTTGTCAGGAAGTCATCGGCCCCGGCCGCCAACAGCCTGCGCTTCGCTTCGATCGATCCGTCACCTGTAAGTACTAGGATCGGCAGATAGGACTCCCTCGGGATCTTGGATCGCAGTTGCCCGGCAAGCGTAAACCCATCCAGGTGGGGCATGCGCAAATCCAGGACCACCAGATCCGGCTTGCATTCCAGGAATGCGCCCACTGCCTCCCGAGGATCGTTTACCGCGCGAGGCGCCGGAAAGCCATTGGCGCGAAGGATTTCCGAGAGAAGCAGAACATTGGAAGTGTCGTCGTCGATAATGAGAATCCTTGAGTCCGATAACTGCCGAAGACCCTCTGAGCGGCCACCGGTTTCCGGGGTTTCCATCGATTCCGATTGTCGCACAAATGTTCACAAAATACCCCAATGGCCTAGGAAGAATACGTTTTTTGTTTCCGTGTCACCGAATTCGCCTCGCGGCGATTCTGATACAGTGGAGTTTCGATGCGTCGACTTCGTCGGCTGCTCCCGCTTGCCATCCTCGCGCTCCTGGCCGCGGTTGGGGCTTTGTACCACTTTCAGAGGCGCGCCGAACAGCGGCAGGCTCCCGTCCGGCCGGACCTGCTTCCCCCGGACATTAGCGCAACAGCCGGCCCCTGGGAATGGGTACAGGAGAATGAACAGGGTGTGGTGGTGCGGGTCCGCGCGCGGAGCCTGCGCGAGCGGAAAGATCCTCCCAAACTGCAACTGGAGAAGGTGGAGGTTGAAATTCATGACAAGGCGGGTGCGTTTCTGGACCGGTTCCGTACGGAACAAGCGGAATTTGACCAGCGGGCTGCCGTGCTGTTCGCCGGCGGAGATGTGGAAATTGTAACCCGGGAACCGGTTGCGCCGGACGGCCCCAGGGCCAACCAGGTGCGGATCCGCACCTCCGGTTTGACCTTTGAAAGCAAGACCGGACGGGCTTCAACGGACCGTCCCTCTTCCTTCGTGTTCGACCAGGGCGAGGGGTACTCTGTAGGGGCTTGGTATGACCCAAACACCCGTGAACTGGACCTGCGGTCGCAGGTGCAGGTGATTTGGCGTGGCAAGAACCCTCGCGCGGAACCGCTCGTAATAGAGGCCGGGGAGGCGATCTACAAAGAGGCGGACGCCACGATCAACCTTTGGCCCTGGTGTCGTTTGAAGCGCGGGAGCCTAACCGTGGAAGGGGCGAGGGCGGACGTGTTTCTCAACGGGTCCGTCATAGAGCGCCTGGAGGCGCGTCAGGCCAAAGGCGCCCACACTCCGCCCAAAGGCCGGCACGTCGAGTTCGCCGGCGATGCGCTGTTCGTCGAGCTCGGCGACGGTGATCAAGTGAAGACCATTCATGCGGATGGAAACACCAGGCTGGACTCGCCGGACCAGGGGATCCGCACTGTCGTCACCGCCTCCCGCATGGAATTCGAATTCGACGAGTCGCCTGCGGACAGTCTCCTTCGTATCGCCCGGGCCAAAGGAAACGCGGTTGTTGAATCCAGGCCGGAAGGCGCGGCGCGCCCTCCCCGGGAAACGCGCATCCTGCGGAGCGAGAGCCTGGAGCTGCGCATGCGCCCCGATGGCCGGGAGATGGAATCGGTTCAGACGCACAGCCCCGGTGAGATTGACTTCCTGCCTGGCGCGCCGGGGCAACGCCGGCGCCGTCTGGAGGCGGAGCGGATCTACGCCACGTACGGTCCCAGGAACGAATTGCAGCAGGTACGAGCCTCGAAGGCCGTGACCCGGACGGAGGCCCCGAAACCAGAGAAAGGCCCGGCGCCGCCGCCCGTGCTTACCTGGAGCCGCGAGCTGGTGGCTGATTTCGATCCGGCTCGGAGCGAGATGACCGAGATGAGGCAGACCGGCGAATTCCGGTTCGAGCAAGGGGAGCGCAAGGGCTGGGCGGATGCCGCGATCCTCGACTCCGGAAAGAACTGGATCACCCTGCAAGGAAACGCCCGCACCTCAGACCCCAGCGGCACGCTGGCCGCGAATCGCATCTTCACCGACCAGCAATCCGGCGATGTCAGGGCCGAGGGGAATGTCGCCTCCTCCCGCCTGCCGGACCGCTCCAAGCAGCCCACGGCGGTTCTGTCCGAAGGCGAAGCCTTTCAGGCCAGGGCCGCCCGCATGTTCGCCCCAGGCGCGCGCCGGGTCATCCGGTATGAAGGCAACGCCGTCGTCTGGCAAGGCGGCAACCGCATCGAGGGCGACTGGGTCGAAATTGACCGCGAGAAACGGGTTCTGACGGCGGGCGATAACGTGATCTCGCGATTCCTGGA
>Ga0073932_1000914_pt1 | contig 64136 bp, 53 predicted proteins | sample DewCreD2012metaG_FD_76967 | JGI IMG/M metagenome (GOLD analysis project Ga0073932, IMG submission 76967) | Hot spring sediment bacterial and archeal communities from British Columbia, Canada, to study Microbial Dark Matter (Phase II) - Dewar... ...
CCAGGGCTTAAGCGTGCTATACTCCATTCAGACCCTCCTTGGTTTTTTTGGCTGTTTTGTCGCAACCATTTTACCGAGAAGGGTCTTTTTGTCTACCCGTCAAGCTTTCTTGAAAAAGCCATAAGAACGCGGGTGTGTTGAGGTTCCGCTCCAGCAAGTAAGTGAAGTAATATTGCATGACCCTTTCCAGCTCTTGATGGGCAGCGGCGTCTATGGAGATTCGCCGCGCTTCTTCGAATGTGCTGCGCTGCAGGTGGCGCAGGATTCTGACCGCACGCTGAGATATGGGGTGGGCGCCTCCCAGTTTGGGACCACATCTCGAACAGAGCAGCCCTCCCAGGAGCGCCGAGAAGAATTGGTCCTCCGGTTGAATTGCGGCATGGCAATGCTGGCATTGGTAGAGCTGGGGGCGGAAACCGACCTGGTCCAGGAAGCGGATTTCATAATAGCGAACCGAGAAGACGGGATCAGGGGCGGCGTTCAAACGTTCCATGGTTGTGGTTAACAGATGGAACAAAGCCAGGTTTTCGCCTTCCTCATAAGTGAACCGATCCAATAGCTCCACGATGTACGAGGCATACCCTACCAGGGTTAAATCTTCCCGCAGAGCCATATAGCTGTCGATCGTTTCCGCCTGGGTGACAATTGGCAAGTCACGCCCTTTGGCGACAAGTAAGTTGACATGGGTGAACGGTTCCAGGTGACCAGCTTTACGGGAGCGCAGCTTGCGCACACCCTTGGCAACCACGCGCATTTTCCCAGCCTGGCGAGTGTAAAGCCACAGCAGGCGGTCAGCTTCACCCCAATCGGAGTGCCGCAGGACGACCGCTTCGAGACGTATAGACCGTTCGCGCCCCAGCATGTCAAAAATTATAACATTGACGCTCAGGCTTCCTTCTGGTAAAATCCCTTCCCTGCGGGCGTTGTACCCTTCGCCCAAGAGATTATTTTGCAACGAAAGGGCTTGTGTCAAATGAAAGTCTTGCTGCTGAAAGACGTTTATAAACTGGGTCGTGCCGGAGATGTCAAGCGCGTGGCAGATGGGTACGGCCGTAATTATTTAATCCCCCATGGGTTAGCGGTGCTGGCAACTCCGGGCGCTCTCAAACAAGCTGAGCACATTCGCGCCAAAGCCAGTGAACAGCGGGCGCTGCTTAATAAGGAAATGGATGTGGTTGCCAGGAAGCTGGAAGGCATCGTGCTGACCTTCGCCGCTAAAGCCAGTGAAACCGGAAAGCTGTATGGGTCAATCACTTCCCAAATGGTCGTGGAAGCAATCCAGAAGCGCACCGGCGTCGAAATTGCCCGCCGCCAGGTGGATATGCAGCCGCTGCGCAGCCTGGGGACCTATAAAATTGGCGTCCGACTGACGGTTGATTTGATTCCAACGATCTCGGTGATTGTCCATCGAGAAGGCGAGGCGCCGCCCGTAATCGAAGAGCCTGCCCAAGCCGCAGAGACCGAAGCTGAAGCTTGAATCTGCCCTGAGCAGATTGCTATCGGGGACGAAATCTGGCGTGCTGTATAATAAGCTCCGATGGCTCAATCAATTGGACAACAATTGCGCCAGGCGCGTGAGGCGCGCAAGCTAACCCTGGAGCAGGTTGCCCAGGCAACCCGCATCCGCCTGCATTACCTTCGAGCGCTCGAGGAAGATGACGAAGAGCGGCTGCCTTCGCCTGTCCAGGCGCGTGGGTTCTTACGCGCTTATGCCCGTTTTTTAGACCTTGACCTGGAATCGATCGCTGCAAGCGATCAGGAACCTGCTGCTCTCACAACGCCTGTCAGCGGCGAAGACGCCGCGGCGTCTCCCGTTGTCCTGCAAGCAGAGCGGGCGCAGGCAATTTTTGAGGAGCTGGGGGCGCGCTTTCGCCGCCAGCGGGAAATCCTGGGGCTTTCCCTGGCAGATGTGGAGCGTCATACCCGGCTGCGAGTTCGCTATCTGACGGCGATCGAAGCTGGCAAGATCGAGGATTTGCCCTCGACCGTGCAGGCGCGCGGGATGATCAGCAATTATGCGACGTTTCTGGGCATGGATGCCGAGTCTCTGCTGATGCTTTTTGCCGAAGGTCTGCAGGCTGGTTTGGCTGCCCGCCGTCTGGCGCGTGCTCGCCTTAAGCCGTCCAAAAAGCGACCTGCGGTATCGTCCTGGCGCAATCTCATTCCCATCGACCTGATCGTTGGGGGTTTGTTAGTCCTGTTCATTGGCGGCTTTGTCATTTGGGGGGCGCTGCGCATTGTGGGAATGCAATCAGAAAGGCTGCCCACGGTGACAGCGCCCTCCATTTCAGATATCCTGGCAATGTCCACGGCAACGCCGTCATTGACTTTGACCTCTACGCCGCCTGGAGCCAACCCAGCAGCAGGTTCGAACCAGGAGGCGCTGCCATCTACGCCAGACATAACCGCTGAACCTGCGCAGGCAACTTCTCTCCCCATCTTTAACCCACCGGCGCCCACCCTGACCGCGACACTCCCGCCTTTTGCCCTCTCTGCCGTTCAGGTGTACATCGTCGTCAGGCAGCGCGCCTGGATGAGGGTGGTTGTGGATGGCGAGGAAGAATTTGCCGGGCGCGTTTTTCCAGGAAGCGCCTATCTCTTTTCCGGAAAGCAGCGGGTCGAAATCCTTACCGGCAATGGTGCAGCCCTGAATGTGTATTTCAACCAGGTTGATCAGGGAGTGATGGGCATCTTTGGCGAAGTGGTCTATCGAGTTTATACGCCCGATGGCGTACTGGCGCCTACGCCGACGATCACTTTTACCAGCACGTCAACGCCAACCCCGGCGACTACAGCGACGCCGACGATCACGCCAACCGAAACCCTGGCGCCCTGAGCGCGCTTGGACTGTCTGGTTGTGTATTCTGCATCGATGCTTTGTGTGGTCTGGCTTCTGGGATTGAAACTGGACTATTTTGGCGGGATTTTGCTCATGGCGTATTCTGCCAGGGCGGTAATCGTCAGGCTGGGATTGATTCCTGGGTTTGCCGGCATGATCGAACCATCGACTACGTACAAGCCTGGATAATGGTGAACCTGACAATTCAAATCGATGACGCCTTCCTGCGCATCCCTTCCGAAAGGACATCCGCCTAAGATGTGGGCTGTGACGGGGATATTCAGCAAGCCTTCGAAGATCGAGCTGGCAGGAATCCCCTGAATCTTTTCTGCAAATCGGCGGGTCACCTGGTGACCGATTGGAATGCGGGTGGGGATGGCGTGTTCGCCCTCCGCCTGAGATACCAGACCTTTGCGATAACCGGTGAACAGATGCCGTCCCAGGCGCATGCCGATGTAATTATCGGCTGTTTGCATGACCAGCAGGATGGTGGTGCGCTGCGCCCAGCCGGGCAGGATGTGCGTAATTAGAAAGTCCCTCGGGCGCCGCAGCGTGTGCAAAAAAGTCCTCGCCAGGTGTTTCAGCGGCGAATCATTCTCTGCGGACAGCGGCGCGGAGAGCAACCGCATCAACGACGACCCGCTGGGATAGCGCACCGGCTCGACAGTAGTGACCTCATCGGCGCGGAAGAGCGAGGTGATGGCAATCCCTTTAGAGTAATCGGTCTCAAGCTGCCGCGCAGTGACGCCCAGCAAGCCTTCGCTGTTGGTGCGGACGCGCTCGCCCAGGCGGGGAGAGAGCTTTGGCAGTGAGCGCGTCAGGTCGCGGCAGCGCAACAAGAGCTTCAGAGTACCCAGTGTGCCTGCCGAGAGAATCACATGACGGGCGCGCACCCGCCATCGCCGGCTTTTTAGCCAGGCAGTAGAGCGCTGATAAACAACCTCGTAACGAGCGCCGTCTGGCTGCTCTCCTGACAGCGGTCGAATGTCCACCGCCTCCGATGCGGGGCGTATTTCTACGCCTGCCTTTTCGGCAAAGTAAAGGTAGTTCTTGAGCAGAGTGTTCTTGGCGTTATACCGGCAGCCGACCATGCAGCCGCCGCAGAACTGGCAGGCGTTTCGCTTGGGACCCTTGCCGCCGAAATATGGATCAGGAAATTCTCTCCCCTCCTCCCCAGGCTTGCCGAAGAAGACGCCCACCCTGGTGGGCTGGAAGCTTGTTTGCATCTGCAACGCCTCGGCGATCTCTGCATTCAACTGGTCGGCGGGAAACAGGCGGGGGTTTTCTGTCACTCCCAGCATCCGGCGGGCTGTGTCGTAATGGGGTTTGAGCAGTTCCTTCCAGTCTGCCAGGTGCTTCCAGGCGGGATTTTCGAAAAGCTCTGGGTAGGGTTCCATCAGTACATTGCCATATCCCAGGCTCCCGCCGCCAACCCCGCTGCCATGCAAGACGAAGGTGTGCTGAAAGGCAGAAATTTGAAAAATGCCAAAACAGCGCAACGCCGGCAGCCACAGGTAGCGGAAAATATCCCAATTGCTCCTGGCAAAGTCCTGGTCGTCAAAGCGACTGCCGCGTTCCAAAACCAGCACCTGGTAGCCTTTTTCTGTCAGTCGCAGTGCAGATACGCTGCCGCCGAAACCAGAGCCGATGACAACGAAGTCGAAAGAATTCTTTTTTCTCAAAAGGCAGCCTCTGGCTGATTTTCCAGTTAGCCCGTAAAGGGCTACTTTGTCAGGTTTTCCCAGGACTCTCGAAGCCGGTTGAAAGTGTCTTCCAAGGACTCGGGCAAGACGCGGGTCATGCCCAGGGTGGACATGAAATTCGTATCGCCCAGCCAGCGAGGCACAATGTGCATGTGAACATGATCAGACACCCCGGCGCCGGCTGCCTCTCCAATGTTGATGCCCACGTTGAATCCTTGGGGATGATAGGCGTCTTCTATCACCTGCACAAATTGAGCAGCCAGTTCCATCAGTTCTGCCCGGGTCGACGAATCCAGGTCCGCCAGGTTGGGCAGGTGAACCATTGGCACGATCATGATGTGACCGCTGGTGTAAGGGTAGCGATTCAGGATCACGAAGTTCCTTTCGCCGCGCATCAGAATCAGGTTTTTTTGATCGTCCGCCTCTTCGAGGGCGCGGCAGAAAATACAGCCGTTTTGAGGTTTTGGGGATTGTATATAACTCATTCGCCAGGGTGACCAGAGATAGTTCATAGGGATGCTCGAATTTTAGCAAAGAATTGGACATAACGGAATGGTTGACATCCTATCATATCAAGGGTATCCTTTTGAAGAATGAGCCAATTATCCTTTTTTGTTGAACCCGTGCTGACGGTATCTGAGCTGACCCGCCACGTGCGCGCATTGCTCGAAAATGATGAAAATTTACAGGATATCTGGGTGCGAGGCGAGGTCTCCAATTTCTCGCGTCCTGCATCCGGTCACATCTATTTTTCTCTGAAGGATGATGCGGCAGTCCTGCGCTGTGTCATGTGGCGGAATGCTGCCTTGAAGCTGCCGTCCTTTCCGCGGGATGGCGACGCGGTAGAAGTGCATGGCGCCATCAGCGTCTACGAGGCGGGTGGACAATATCAGCTCTATGCCGATTGGATACGGATGTTGGGTGAAGGCGCGCTCTACCAGGAATTTCTGCGCCTGAAGGCTCAACTGGAGGCAGAGGGTCTGTTCGATCCAGCGCGTAAGCGCCCGATCCCGCGTTTCCCGCGGCGCATCGGCATCATCACCTCCTCGACCGGCGCTGCTATCCAGGATATGCTCAACACCTTGAGGCGGCGTTATCCGCTGGCTGAAGTCATCCTGGCGCCCACCGCAGTTCAAGGGCTTGAAGCGCCCTCTGGAATCATTGCTGCCTTCGAAAATCTCAACCGCCTGGCGCAGCCCGATGTCATCTTGCTGGCGCGCGGCGGCGGTTCGTTGGAAGACCTGATGGCTTTCAACGATGAAGGCGTTGCGCGGGCGATTGCAGCTTCGCAGGCGCCAGTAATCACCGGCGTTGGTCACGAGACCGATTTCACCATCGCCGATTTTGTCGCCGACCTGCGAGCGCCAACGCCTACCGCGGCGGCGGAACTGGCGACGCCGCATCGGGCTGATTTGCGAATCGACGTCGAAGAGCAGGTTAGCCGCCTTAATCGCTCCATCCAGGCATTCCTCACTGAGCAGCGTTGGACGTTGGACAGGCTCTCCCAGCAGTTGCTGCGGCTATCGCCCCGCCCGCGCCTGTCCTCCGACCGCCAGCGCCTGGATGAAATGCTCCATCGGATGCGGTCAGCGCTCGATCACCGTTTTCAAATCGAAGCAGCCAATCTGCAAAGCCTGGAACGGCGGCTATCAGCGCTCAATCCGCAAGCCGTGCTGGAACGCGGCTTTGCGCTGGTCAGCCATCTGGATGGGCAGTTGGTGAGCAGCGTTACCCAAGTGTCGCCGGGAAATCCGCTCAACGTTCAGGTGCGGGATGGCTCTTTTCAAGTAAGGGTATCGCAGGCAGGGGCATCCGAGTAGTGGGTAATGGTGAATTCGATGACTGATATAACCGATTTATCAATGACTGAGCCGGATTTTTACACGTTTGTGAAGCGGCTGAATGAGCGTCTGGCTGATTCTGGCAGAGACCATGCCGAGCTGGCTTTTGGTTTAGGATGTTCGATCAGCATCATCCCGGTGATTCTGGTTTTGATCATTGCCATCATCGGCGGGGCGCGCAGTGTGATCAGCATTGGCATGACGCTCTTAGGAGAAATGCTGTTGGTGACAGTAGGCGCAGCTTATTTTTCTTACCGCGCCAGGCAAAGAGCGATTGAGCGCGTCTTTCGCGATGAGGTCGAGCCAGAAATTCGCCAGTATATGATGACGCGTCATTTGTCCCAGCAGGATTTTATCAATAAGACCCTGGAACATCTTTCCGAATCCACCGTGTTGGTGCAGCGCTTGCTGGAAACAGGGTTTGCTGTTAGCGAAGGTTCATGAAAGGGAGGGGTGGCATGTCGCATCGCAAGTCCGCCGATAACGAAGTTCCCATTGAAGAGCTGACCTACGAGGAAGCTTTTGCTGCCCTGGAAGAAATCTTAGCGCTTCTCGAAGCGAATAAACAATCTCTGGAAGACGCCATGCGGCTGTATGAGCGGGGGCAATTGCTTGCCAGGCGTTGTATGACTTTGCTGGAGCAGGCTGAACTGAAAGTGCGGCGGCTTTCCGGCGAAGAGCTAGTTGATTATTCGCCCGATTCGTGATGGTATGTCGCTAGGGAGCATTTTCCATAACCCGGCATTGATTGGCGCACTGATCGCCTGGACGATAGCCCAGGTGGCTAAGGTTCCCCTGGAATACCTGCGTACACGCCGCTGGAATTGGGTGCTTTTGTTCCGCGCAGGCGGGATGCCCAGTTCGCACTCGGCGCTGGTGACCGCGGTGGCGCACGGCGTCGGTTTGCGCGCCGGGTTCGATAGCGCCCTTTTTGCGGTCTCTGCAACGCTCGCAGTGGTGGTGGTTTATGACGCCACGGGAATCCGCCGCCAGGCGGGCAAACATGCCGCCCTGATTAATGCCATGATTCAGGACCTGGCTAGCGGGCATCCTTTGAAACAGGAGGAACTGCGCGAAGTGCTGGGTCACACCCCTTTGGAAGCCCTGGGAGGCGTGTTGCTGGGTCTGGTGGTTGCCCAGCTCACCTGGATGCTTTGGCAATAGCCCGCTTATTCCATCGGCGTCAGGACAGTCTCTGTGGCGACGATTTCGGCTTGCAGGACGCCGTTGGAGAGTTCACTTAATGCCGCCTGGAAGCCTGCCAGCTTTCCCACCGGAAAACGTAACGTCTGCGTCACCTCAGCGGCAAAGGTTTCATCTATCACCTGCCCGCCGTGAGCGTTTATCAACAGGCGCACCCGTTCGAGCATGCGGTAAGGCAGACCTAACATCACCACATGCGTGAGCATCTTTTTGGCGCGGGGCGTCAGGGCAATCACCTGTCGAGCAGCTTCGCTGTAGGCGTGCACCAGCCCGCCTGTGCCCAGCTTGGTGCCGCCAAAATAGCGGGTGATCACCAGCGCCACGTCCCCCAGACCGCTCCCCTGCAAAACCGCCAGCGCAGGTCTTCCGGCAGTGCCGGAGGGTTCTCCGGCGTCGCTGCAATGGGCAACCACCGAACTGCCATAACCGATCAGGTAAGCGGGCACGTGATGGGAGGCATCAGGAAATTCACGGCGGATTTTCGCAATGAATTCCTTTGCCTCTGCTACCGAAAACGCCGGGCTGAGCGTGGCGATGAACCGTGAGTTGACCACGATGATTTCCTGCCGCGTCTGCCTGGCAGGAATGGGATAGGCAGCAGGTTCTGCCGGGCTGTGAGGCGGGGTGGTCATGTCGCCTGGCTGTCGACGCTTGTGGTGGGTTTGAAAACCATGCTCAATGACCAGTGGTTATTGGTTGGAAGGCGCGCTGCCTTCCAAACGCCGGCTGGCGGGACGAGGTTGCCGTGATCGAAAATGCCTATTTTCTTGCGCTCATCGAGGGGCAATCCCATTGCTCCCAGCAGGGCGGAAATCGGTCCACCATGGGTAACCAGGCAGGCGGGCTGCGCCGCTTCGAGCGCCTGTTCGACGATGGGCAGGAGCCGCCTTTGCACATCTTCTTCCCCTTCGCCAGGCTGCCATTCGATCAAGGCAGGGACAACTTGAACCGGTAGTTGCAGGGTCTCTGCCGCAATCTGAGCGGTGTGCAGGCAGCGCTCTAATGGGCTGGACAGGATTGAACGAATCCCTTCTTGTGACAAAAATGCTGCCAATGCGCGGGCTTCATCTTTTCCCTGGTCGGTCAAGGGCGGTCCGGGCGGCAGGTGATAAACCAGGTCTTTTCGGTTCCAATCCGGTGTGGCATGGCGGGCAAGATAAAGGGGCAGCATCATACCTGTCAGCATAACCATTTCAAATTGTTTCGGGCTGGCGATTGAACTGGGTCTGGTAAAGCGAGGCATATAATCCGCCCTGAGACAGCAAATCATGATGATTGCCGCGCTCGACGATGCGTCCCCGGTCGAGGACCAATATCTGGTCAGCCGCCAGGATGGTGCTCAAACGGTGGGCAATCACGATGCTGGTGCGCCCAGCCATCACGCGCTTAAGCGCTTCCTGGATGAGCGCTTCGGACTCACTGTCCAGGTGGCTGGTTGCTTCATCCAGGACGAGCAGGCGCGGGTCTTTCAAAATCACGCGCGCCAGCGCCAGGCGCTGTTTTTCCCCGCCGCTCAAGCGATAACCACGCTCGCCGACCACGGTGTCATAACCTTCAGGCAGCGCCTGGATGAAATCGTGAATGTTGGCTGCACGGCAGGCGGCTTCCAGTTCTGCCTGGGTGGCGTCCAGTCTGGCATAGAGCAGGTTGGTGCGAATCGTGTCGTGAAACAGGTGCGTTTCCTGCGTGACCATGCCGATCTGGGCGCTGAGCGACGCGAGGGTGACGGTTCGCAGGTCGTGCCCATCCAACAAGATGCGCCCCTGGGTGGGATCATACAGGCGCGGGATCAGGTAAGTGAGCGTGGTCTTGCCGGCTCCGCTCGGACCGACCAGGGCGGTGAGCTGTCCCGGCGCGGCGTGAAAAGAGACCGCCTCCAGGGCATTCAACCGCGCCTGGCTGCGCGCAAGGTTTTCTTGTTCTTCACCTGGCTGGCTGATGCCCTTCCCGTCAGGCGGGGCTGCCTCTTTGGAGGTATGCTCGCCGGGGGTGATCATCCCCCCGGAAAGCGTGCCGCGCACCTGGTCTATCTGCCCAAACCGCCGCACCTCTCGCAGCGGACTGCCTTCTGCGCCTGAGTAGGTAAAAGTGACATTCTCGAAGACCAGGTCGCCGCGGATGTTGCGTAGGACGATGGCATTGGGCATCTCCTGGATGTCCACCGGCAGGTCAATGACCTCGAAGACGCGCTCGAAGCTGACGATGGAGGTGGCAAATTCCACCGGCGCATTGGCTAACCCCTGCAAAGCCCCATACAGACTGCCCAGGTAAGCGCCAAAAGCCACAATCGTGCCAATGGTGAAGCTGCCCTGAATCACCAGGTAGCCTCCCAGCCCATAGACCAGCGCCGAGCCAATCGCGCTGATCAAGCCGATGAGGACAAAGAACGAGGTGCCCAGCACGGCGCGCCGTGTGCCAATATCGCGCACGCTGGCGGCGCGCGTTCGGAAGCGTTCCACTTCCAGCGCTGAACGTCCAAACAGCTTGACCAGCAGCGCTCCGCCGATGTTTAACGTCTCGTTCATCATGGCGTTCATCTGGGCGTTGGCATCCATGTGCTGCCGGGCGAAGTCGCGCAGAATCGTTCCCAGCCGCCGCGCTGCCAGGTAGAGCAGCGGCATCACCGCTATCGAGACCAGGGTCAGGCGCCATTCCAGGGTCAGCATCACCGTTAACATCACGGCAGCTTGCACCAGGTTGGTGATTATGCTCACCGTGGTATTACTGATGGCATTTTGCGCTCCGACGACATCGTTATTCAGGCGGCTCATCAACTCGCCGACCTTGGTATGGGTGAAGAACCGCAGCGACATGCGTTGCAAATGGGCGAAGAGCGCCACGCGCAGGTCGTAGATGACGCCTTCACCAATCGCGGCGTTCAGGCGGCGCTGGATGATGGCAATTGCGCCATTCAATACCGGCACCAGCAGCAGCGCCCCAGCCAGGAAACCCAGCCGGTTGACATTCCCTGAGGGAATGGTGTGGTCGATCAGGTCGCGCAGGATGAGCGGCGTCACCAGGCTCAGGCTGGCTGAGCACAGGATGGCGAGCAGCATGCCGGTAATGCGCCAGCGGTAAGGCTTGGCATACCCCAACACCCGCCGCAGCAATCCCCAGGTCACCTTGGGCTTTTCACCCGATGCGCTTAGATAACTCCACCAGCCTCCACCATGAAACATATTTTCTCCCTTGAGAACAGATGATTTCTTCTCGTAATAACGATTTCAGTCGTTCGTCACTACGGTAACATGTAAGATTTTCCCTTGCCAACGGCGAGCTATCCCGCGTCGCAAACTCCTTAAAATGTCATCTGACGGTCGATGCCATCATTTCTTGATCGAAACCTTGTGGACGAATGGGATGCCCATTGCCGTCAGGGTATAGCCCTGGATGCGTGGTGAGACCAGTTCATAGAGCACCCAGTTCCACAAGGGAATCGCAGCGTAATCGCCCATCAACAGCGCCTCTGCCCGCTGATATAAACCGAGGCGTTTGGCAGGGTCGGTGGTGGTGCGCGCCTGTTCCAGGAGGGCGTCCACCTCGGGATTGGAATAGCCGGACACGTTGAACTCGCTGTCGCTGTGGTACAGCAGGTCCAGGAAGTTCTCCGGATCAGGGTAATCGGCGCACCAGCCGTATAAGACCATGTGATCATGCTGCTTGCGCGCAGTGGCGGTGTAATCTTCCGGCTCCAGGTAGCGCACATTTACCTGGATGCCCAGGTGCTTCTTCCACATGTCAATCAGCGCGCTGACCACCGGACTCTCATCCCCGGCGTAGCCTGAGGCGTTGATCGTGATGACCGGCAGGCTGACCGCATATTTCGAATCCTTGAGCGCTTGCTGGGCTGCCTGGGGATCGAAAATCCCCTTGGGCAGGCTGGTCGAAAATCCCGGCATGGCTGGCGGCAGGATCGAGTCTGAGCGGTTGTGCATGTTATTGGTGATCAATTTGATCATCTGGTCTTTGTCGATTGCCAGCGCCAGCGCCTTGCGCACGTTGAGGTCATCCAGCGGCGGCTGGCTGTTGTTCATCTGAAGCAGGAGATTGCATAACGAGGTGGTGGTCTGGAGCTGAGCATGCAGCGGATCATCCGGCGAGAGCACGCGCTGGGCAGCTTCGTTGCTCAGGGGGGCGATGTCAATATCGCCGCCCTCGAAGTAGCTGATGGGGGTTCCGGCTCGGTTGAGCAGGTAAACCACGTAACGCAGGTTGGCGGGGGTGTGATACGCCGGGTTGCGTTCGAAAATCAGGGCTTCGTTTTCGATGTATTCTTTCAACCGAAACGGTCCGCTGGCATCCGGCTTGAACATCCAATCCTTGGGGTTGGCTTCGACGTTTTCGCGGCTGACCACGAAGCTGGAGGGGTAGGTGAGTTTTGCCAGGAAGTAGGGCTTTGGACCATCTAGCTGGACGCGCAGGGTGCGCTCGTCGATGACCTGGATTCCGGAGATTTGCTGCGCTTTACCTGCCAGCTTGTCCTTGACTCCCACGATGTCGCCCAGGTAAGTGGCGGCGGTGGTCGAGCCTGTCCTGGGATCAGCGGCGCGCTCCCAACTGTACCTGACATCTTCGGCGGTCAAGAGCTTGCCGGATTGGAATTTCAAACCGCCGCGCAGCTTGAAAGTGTACACCAGCCCATCGGGGCTGACCGTCCAGCTCTCTGCCAGGTCTGGTTCGATCTGAAACTGAGCGGAGAGGCGCACCAAGCCGCTGAACAGGTGACCCACATAATCGGCTGCCGAATAGACGGTGCGCGCCGGGTCGAGGTCTTTGGGTTGGGGGATGCTTCCCAGCAGCACCAGCGCTTCTGCGCGGTCCACGCCGTAGAGCAGGGTTGTGCCCAGGCTGATCGATTGCAGGACTAGCTGCACCTCCCTGGTTTGCGCCTGGCTCAGCGGTTGGACGCTGGCATTGCGCGCCAGGAAGATCAGGCTCCTGGCGCCTTTGGCAGCGGTGGCAAAGAGGAACGAAGCTTTCTCGCCCGCCGAGTTGGCGCAGGTCAGGTCCACCTGGGTGGCAGGCGTGCCATCGCTCAGTGTAAGCTCCTGCTGGTTGGTGATTTCATATTTAGCTTTTTCATCCTGCCACACCCCGATGCAGACTCCGGCAACATTATCTTCCAGCGGGACCTCGCCTGCCTCTTCGATGCCAACAATGGAGAGCAATCCGCTAGCGGCTTTGGTGAAAATCGAAATCATGTCGTTCTCTTCTTGTAATCGCCAGCCGGCTGGCAGAATCAGGCTGAAGCCGAGGTTAGAGGCGTAGTAGCCGCGCGGGGTAGCGGTAGGCGCCGGCGTGAAGGTGGCGGTGGGCGTTGGGGTATCCGTTGGCGTGGGGGTGACCGTGAGCGTGAACGTGGGCGTATAGGAGGGCGTGATGGTGGCGGTGGGCTGCGGCGTCTGCGTGGGCGGCAGCGTCGCGGTTGGAGCGGGCGTCTCTGGGTTGCAGGCGACCGATGCCAGCAGCAGGCTGAGCAGGATGAGGGGGTGGAGAATTTTCATACTTTTCCCTTTCAATCCTGGCGGCTTTCATGTTTTTGGCGCCAGCGGCGGAAGATGAGGATGTCCATGATTGCCAGCGCCAGGGTCACGCCGACCAGGATGAGGAAGGCTGTCAAACCGCCCCACAGCCAGGGAGCGCCGCGCGGCTTGGGCGTTGGGGTGGGTAATGGAGTGGGGCTGGAGCGCAATGTCGCTGAGGGTGTGAGGGTAAGGGTGACGGCTGGCGTGCTCGTCGCTGTTGCGCTCACCTGAAGGGTCTCGGTCAACGTGCCAGATGCGCCTGCAATAGAGGTCCACAGCGCCAGCGTGGGCACCGGGGTGTTGGTGGCTTCGGACTGCGCTGCGGCGCGCTCGGGCGGGGCGAATGCAAAGCCCAGCGATTCCCGCCAGGCAGTTTCCAGCCCAACGGTATCCAGCCCATAGACCTCGGTCAATGCCTCATCGATGGTTCTACCGGAAGTGATCGTCTCCAGCAGCGCCCGCATCTTCTGCGGACCGTAAGTCTCGATCAGGTAGGTGACCACCATCTGGCTTTGGAGGTACGAAAGGTTAGCCTGGTCTGAATAGGCGGAGAAGCCCGCCGCCAGCGACTGCAGCGTAGGCAGGTCGCCGGCTTCCAGCGCCGCCAGCACCCTCTCCCTGCCCGGCTGGGAAAGCTTCCCCTCGGCGAACATCGCCAGCCCTTCCGAAAGCCAGGTGGGCAGCCGGGCGCCCACGCAGTTGAAGGTCAGGCGGTTGACCACCAGGTGATTCAACTCGTGCGGCAGCGCTTCATCGGCAAATTCGACCTGGTCCAGCGGTACCCCCAGCAGGATGGCGCTGTAATCCGAAAAAGCCACCCCGCCGGTCCATTCGTTGGACGTGACCAGCGCCTCGCGTAGCGCGGTGTAACTGGGGTATATGGTAATCCAGATGGGTCCAGAGGGGGGCAGCCCTTGCTCTGTTTGCATGCGTTCCAGGGCTACAGCGGCGGTCTGCAGCAGGCGGCTGCCATAAACCTGGTCGCCTTCGTACCATTGTAAGGTGATGACGCCATCGGTCAGGCTTTGCCAGCGCTGGCGTTGATCGTTGACCCGCACTGTCTGCCGCTCGGTGCGGCGCGTCGTCCCTGAGGCGTCCTTGATTTCCCATTGCCACCACAAGTTCGCCCCGGGAGGAATCACCCCGCCGCGCACGAACTGCAATTGCCATTCGAGCGAGACCGTGGTTGCTGGATCGAACTCCAGGTCGGTGAGCGCCTCGCCCGGCTGGCAGGTTTGGCGGTCGGTGCCGTAGCGCAGCGTGACGGATTGGATGGCTGAGGAGCTGGAGGCGCCGATGAAGAAGCGGATGCCGCTGGGATATTCGATCTTGATTTCGTTGCGCGTCACCAGGATGCCCGTCTGCGCCACAGCGGGAGGCGCAAGCAGCAGGAGGCAGCAGATAAGAAATAGAAGACGGCTGGCGAAAGAGGCTTTCATGCTGCAGAGGATAGCATGTTTTATGAGAAAAGTCTAGCACAGGGCAACTGCCAGAGCTGTCACAGATAAGTTAGCCAGGCTTACCAGGCGGTCGCTCAGCGCATCTTCGGTTACATCCAGTTCGTAATGTCATTACAGTCCCAGCCAGAATTGCATCGAAGCGCCAATGGAGAATACAGATAATCATTCCGTGGACACCGTTTGGTCCATCTGCCTGCCAGTTGGGGCAACCCGGATAAAGGTTTCCTTCCAGCCATTGAGCAAATCCAGCGCCTTTTGGGCAGCCTGCGGCTGGTGATTGCGGCTGAGTTCCTCGCTGTAGAAGGTCAACAGCTCGCACAGGTTGCGCTCGTCGCTTTGATCCACCGGCGAGAGATTTACCCTGGCGCTGCGGGCAAGCCGCCGCCTGATGGCAGCCTGGTCGAAGAGGAAGTGCGGCTGGAGGTACAAATAGAGTACCCCGCCGGTCATCCCGGCGCACATCCAGGGACCCGGGTCACCTAGCACCAGCACCCTGCCAGCGGTCATGTATTCGCACAGAAAACCCTTCACGTTCGACCGTGCGCCAATGAATCCCAGGTGATCGCATAGCGGTTCGGTGATTTCACCGCCGATGATGACATCAGCGCCCGACAGGCGGATGCAGGCGCGCGTGTCGGCGTTTCCCTGGACGATCACTAACCCGCCGGTGGCGCCGTAAGCCAGGCTCTTTCCCACCGAGCCGTCAATCAAGCGCCCGTCGTGGTTGAAACCTTTCAAGATGACAACTCTCCCTCCCCGCATGCCCTTGGCAACGCCATCCTGCGCGCCGCCCTCCACGATGATGTGGATTGGATCTACGTTGTAGGCTCCTAAACCGTTCCCCGGCACTGAGCTGGCGTAAAACCGTAAGTTAGCCTGCCGTAGATGGCGCCCGTTGCCGTTCGATGGGTTGAGTGGCATACGCCAGGTTTCCTGCGATCCGCCGACTCCACCATGACCGGGGGTCCACATCCAGCGGCGCTGGTAGCGGGTAAGCGCGCCGGAGAGGTGCGTCCCCAGGACGCGGTCAACGGGCGACACCTTGTCGTCTTCGAAATTTACCAGCTCCTCGCCGTTGGTCAGCGTTTCCATCACCAGGTTGGAGATCACTGTGGTCAAGTGATTGCGCGGCCTGCGTAAAGGAACGCTGCTGTGGTTGGTTTCATGGCATGCGCTTTGTTGCGCTAGAGATGGGTAAAGTTCCCGAGAGCCGATGATTCCAGGAGTCGTTGAATTGACCGAAAGGGGGGTGAGTAATTCCTGCAGGTCCAAACGATCAAAATGGCTGCCCTGGACCAGCAGATCGGCGCGACCGACCAGGTCTTGCACGCGCCGGAATCCCAGGCGGGCAGTCATTTTACGCAGTTGTTCGCTCAGCGCCTGGAAGAGCCTGACCAGCCCGCTCACCGCCTGCTCGGGGTCGCACGGTTCGAAGCGTTTGAGCCCCAGCGCGGCAGCTTGGTCGCGGGTCTCGATTTGGGTGGCAATGCCCACGTGACAGGCGCCGGTTTCGCAAGCCCGGCAGATTGTGCATCCCACTGCCACCATCGCCAGGGTGCCGAAGCCGATGCGGTTGGCGCCCAAACAGATCATCTTGAGGGCGTCGGCTGCCGAGCGCATGCCGCCGTCGCACCAAAGCTCGACTTTGTGGCGCAATCCGGCTTCCGTCAGCAGGCGGTGCGTTTCGACCACGCCAATTTCTGCCGGCAGCCCAACGTGCTGGATGGCATGCCGGCGCGCGGCGCCGGTGCCGCCGTCATAGCCGCTCAGGTTGATGATATCTGCCCCTGCCTTGGCAATGCCCACAGCGATGATGCCAATGCCCGGCACCACCGGCACTTTTACTGCCACACGGGCTTTGGGGTTGGCGGTCTTGAGCTCCTCGATGAACTGCGCCAAATCTTCGATGGAGTACACATCGTGATTATTAGCTGGCGAGATCAGGTCGCTGCCCGGCTGGGCGTGACGGGTGGCGGCGATCTTGGCTGAAACCTTGCGCCCAGGCAGGTGACCGCCTTCTCCAGGCTTGGCGCCTTGTCCCACTTTAATTTCGATCAAATTGGCGGCGTTGAGCACATCAGCGGTGATGCCGAAACGCCCAGAAGCAATCTGTATGCCGCGATTATGAGGATAGTATCCCAGCATATCGCTGATTTCGCCGCCTTCGCCGTTGATTGCCAGGATATTCAGCCAATAAGCTGCCTGAGCGTATGCCCGAAACGCCATCTCGCTCTGCGAACCGAAGGACATCGAGGAAATGACAAAAGGCAGGGCATGACCGGTGATGCCAGCGTCCACTTCATCCGGATGGATTTCTTCTGATTGGGGAGTGAAACGAACGTCGATGACGTGCCGCAGGCTGACCGGCTGGCTTTTGGCGAGAGAATCGTGCAGCATTTCGTATTCCTCGCCATCAGCTTCGCCGCGCGCCACCTGGGCAGCTTTTTTCCAAATCTTGGAGGCAAAGTGGTTCAGCCGGCTCAATTGCGCACGCTCCCTGCCGGAGTAGACCTCCAACCGCGTGGCGCGGTCCGCCTCCAGGCTCTGCCAGGAAACACCGCCCGTTTCAGAGCCGGCGTAATTGACCGTCCCCAACAAGGCGGCAACCTCCAGACTTAGCCCGATGCTGGAAAACAGCCGTCCATAGCCGCGTAGCTCGTGGATGCCCATTGTGCTAGCAACCTTCTCCAAGCCATTCTTGAGAGCATGAAGCGTGTTTCGTAAGCGTCCAGACCGTTCGGGCGCGGATAGTTCCTGTTGTGGATTATCCAAAGCTACCTGCAGCAACAGGCTGGGGGCTACGGCGTCCGCGCCAGCGCCCAGCATCATAATTAGATCATGTAAATGTCGCACAGCCGCTGAGCACAGCACCAAGCCCGTCTGCCTGCGCAGGTTGCCGGATGGTGAGCTGGTTGTTCGTAAAGCGTTTTCTACGGCGGAAAGCGCCAGCAGGGGGTCGATCCACCCCAATGGTTGACCAGCGGAAGGAATTGCCTGAAAGGCATCGCTGTCATCTAAAATTAGCAGCGCCGCGCCAGCGGTTACCGCTGACACAGCCTCCTCTCCCAGCCTGTGCAAGCCCTCAAGTAGCGTTTCGCCAGGCAGTGTGGTTGCGCTAAGCCGTTGAATGTTCGACTCTCCGAATAGCTCGAGCAGGTCCGCTAGGCGCATTGCGCCCGTTTCAGCGGCGATCTGTCGCTCTTCCTCGACAGAGAGCAACCCCTCGCCCTGCCAGTCAGCGATCAGGATGGGGCATTCCAGGGTGAGCGTCACTGAACCTGATGCTCCATCCATCTGGAAAGAAGGGCGCTTTCCAAGTACACACTGGGTTGAAAAGTGATCGGCTTCGCGTTCTTGGTCGATGGAGGGGTTGGTAACGACTGCCACGGTTTCTTTGAAATAATCTGCAAGGTTTTGTCGTTCAGCGGAGAGGGCTGCCAGTGGTCCATCAAAACCAAGCGAGCCGATAGGGTCCTTCCCGGCTGCTGCCAGCTCCTGGATCCATTCTCGATCTTCGCGTCCCCAGCCAAAGGCAGCCAATGCTCGTTCGAAGATTAGCCTGGATGCCTTTGCTTCTGAGGGCTTTCGCCCGGAAAATTGTTTTAGAGGCGCGATGACCTGTTGACCTATGAGGGCATTAGGCGCCCAATGTTTTTCTTGCGCTTTGCTCAGAATTTCCTGCTGAATAGCAGCGTACTCCAGCACTTCCACTCTGTCGTTGCGGTACAAGCGAACGACCATCTTTTCGCCGGGCGAAAGCGGGCGCGGGTTTCGCAGCATCGTGTCCAGGTGATAAACTCCCTTTTCGGAGGAAAAGTAAATCTCCTTTTCGGTTTCTCCATACCACAAAGGTCGTAACCCAAGCGCGTCCACGCTCAAGGCGCATTCATCCTGGTACCGCGAGATCAGGCTGGCAGGTCCCTGGGCAAATGGTCCAAAGGCTTGGCGATAATAACGGTAAACCGACTGAAGGGCGGTGGGCAGCTTCTCAACTTCACTCATGATAGGCGGGAAGAGCATTTCTAGGCTTTCCATCAGCGTCAGTCCCTGATGATGAATGAAATCACCCAGGATGCGGTCAAGGTCTTGAGAATCGCTGCCTCCTGGCGGAAGCTGTACCCCCAATATGGCAGCCTGCTCGCGTAGCCGGGCGATGGTATTGATCTCGCCATTATGTCCCAGCAGGCTGAAAGGTTGAACCCGTTCGAAGGCGGTGGCGGTGTTCGTTGAATAACGGGCATGCCCCAATGTGATGGCAGTCATGTAATCAGGGCTGCGCAGCTCAGGATAGTAATGATACAGCGTCTCGATGGTCCCGCGCACTTTGTAAACTACGCTGTAACTCGAAAGCGAGGCAACGTGCACATCCGTCTCGCGCTCGATGGTCAATGTAAGATCGAACAGGCAGTCTTCGACTTTTTCCAGGGGGCAGTTGCGCAACTGACCGGCAATCTGCCAGAGGTGAGGCGCCTGCAAGCGACCCAGCCGCCCGAGCGAGAGCGGGCGAACCAAAGCCGGACGCTCGATGAGCAATTCGGCGCCAACTGAACGAATGATTTGAATGATTTTCTCCTGGACAATTTCTGGCTGATCAATCCGGTTGGGAATCATCAGGTGGCCGACAAAAAAGCGCTTGTCCTCTGCCAGCCAGCCAGGTTTCCCTTCTTTCTCCAGCGCCTCAGCCCACAGCTTGCGGGGGATATCGGTGAGCACCCCGCAGCCATCGCCCTCGCCATTCACCTCACCCGAGCGGTGCCCCATTTTGCTCAAGGCATCGAGTACCCGCTTGAGGTTGCCGTGCGTGGCAATCCCTTTTTTTCGAATAGAGGCAACGATGGCGCAAGAGTCGTGTTCTTCCCATTCTCCGGGAAACCTGATTGGCGTGCCTGTGTGCGCTTGCCGATGGATTTGTTCGATTGAGTTGAGAGCAGAGTGAACGTTCATAATTTTACTCCCTCAATAAATTCAAATAAAAGAAACGGACTGCCTAGGGCAGCCCGTCTAAGCACTTGATCTGCTTTGCTTTGCCTTCAAGCCTTAGCAAGCGCTGCCCATGCTAGGGGATGGGCGGCAGCGGCGGCATTTGCGGCAATCAACATGGATGAGATAACTAACATGAAAAAAGCCTTGTTTAGACGAATTTTGCTGAGTGTAACATCGAGTATGAATCTGTCAATTGTTATTTTGACGAAATTTCGTGCCCTTTTTTTGTTATTTTTGACAGCTTTAATTTACTCTGGCGCCATTCTGACTGATGTAACGATGAAATCCCGCATTATAATCATATCTGCAAAAACGCGAGTGAAAAGGAGTTGACATGCTCACCAAAGCGGATCAACTGCGCGCTGATCTTGATCGTCTGGAAGCCCACCTGGGCAAGCTGGGCTTTGGCTTGGGCGGGCAGGCGATGGAAATTCCATCTTTGATGGATGCGGTCCTCCGCCAGTTCCAAGAGCTGGAGGAGGGCGGTTTTGAATTGCCTGAAGAAAAGCTGCGCTGGGAAACCGTCACCTCCCAGGCGCGCCTCAAAGCCCGCCTCTTGCTGCGCGAGATTGGCGGCATGACTGTCCTGCGGGAAGCGCGCCGTTCCCGCCAGCCCGACCCCTCGCACTGGTGGTGGTTCCTGGATGAGCAGGTGATTCAGGAACAAAAAGCCTCCGTGAAGCGCATGATTCGTTGGGCAGTGGCGGCGGTCATCCTGGTAGCGCTGCTGGGAGTGGCGTACCAGCTTTTCCTGGCGCCTGATCCGGAAACCCAGGCGCGGGTCAATTATCTCTATGAAGCGGAGCGGTTTGCCCGCGACGGCAATCTCCAGGAAGCGGCGCAAGTGGTCGAGAAAGCCCTGGGGCTGGCGCCGGGCGACCCCGAGCTGCTGATCTTCTATGGCGTTCTCAAGCAGCAGTTGGGCGACGAGGCTACGGCTGAGAGCAGCTTTCGGCAGGCGCAGCAGACCCTCAAAGACGAGGAATCGTTCTACCTGGTGCGCGGACAACGGTACTTTTACATTGGCGCATACCAGCAGATGCTGGCAGATGCCCAGGCTGCCATCCAGGTGAACCCAGAGTCTGCCGCCGGCTACATGCTGCAGGGACAGGCGCAGGAAGCCCTGGGGCAGGACAGCCTGGCATTGGATTCTTACGAGTACGCCAGCGAACTGGCAGGCGCGCAGAACAAGCCCGATATTGCCGTCACCGCCCGCATGCTGTATGGCAGCCTGCTCCAGCGCCAGGGGATGCCCACCATCCTGCCGCCAACGGACGAACCCTGAGCGCTGCATGGACAGCCTCTGGCAACTGGCTTGGGGCGGAAGGAGGCAACAGTTAAGGCTGGCTGCTTTCCTGGTTGAGGCGTACTGCCAGCCAGGCTGAGATCAGCATCCAGGCTGTTCCAAAGATGTACAGGGCAGGCTCTGGAGCGGTGAAAACATAAGCCACATCATAGAACTTCAAGCGGTCGGGGAAACTGTAGCCGTAGCGTAACCCTAGCATCAACATTCCAGGAAGCAGCAGCGCCAGAACGTAGAATAACGCCATGATGCCAGGGTTGAAACCTGCAGCGTTGCGCCGCGCCGTGCGCATCAATCCGATGAATCCTGCAGTGAAGAGAACCGCTCCAAGCCAATTCAGGAGATTCAGAGTCAGTCGGTAACCAGGCAAGGTTACCCTCAGCCCATTGCTGGTGATGACCGCCAGGGTCAACAGGCTGGCAAGAATCATCAGCAGCAGCCCCAACAGCGGCAGCCGGTAGATGCGGCGTCCTGCTTCGCCGCTGCGCACCCCCAGCCAGAAGAAGCGCCGGGCAAAGAGCGGTCCAATGACGACCGTCGAGAGCGTTACCAGGTAGGGCGTAAACACCCGCATCACCTGGAGTGGGCTGGGTCCGGGCGCGTCGAAGTTCAACGCGCCGCCGTGGTAAACGCCCTGGTATGCGTATAGCAATCCAAAAGGAGCGACGGCTGCCAGCGTGATGCCCATGCTGAGCGACAGCCTCGATGAGCGCAGCAAAGCGATGGCAGCCCCTGCCAGAATCAGCCAGGCAAGCAGGGTAATGCTACCCTCCAGCGTGTCGGGGACAAATTCATTGAAAACCATCCAGGGGATGCCCAGCGCCGGCAACGCTGCCAGCATCCCCCGCCGTACCTCCTGTCGGAAGAGCCGATAAAGAATATAGGCAATGGCGATGGCGATGAGCGCCAAAACCAGGGGCTGGAGGAACTCATAATAGAATTCTCCCAGCTCGAAGAGGCTCTCTGTAACGCCGATCAGAAGCATGAAAGCGCCTGCCAGCCAGAAGACGGACCAGCTTGCCGACCAGAGGGGGAAGCCTTTGCGCCAGGCATAGATCAGCAAGCCGATGAACGTGATGGCGCTGATGATCGCCAGGTTCGTCGTGACGGCTTTGCCGAGCAGGGTATCTGGATTCAACCAGCCCAAGCCCTGCATGAGCGTTATCGCGCCAGAAAGGCTGACGATCAAGAACGGCAAGGCAGCCAGCAGCGACTCCTGCCGCGCCGCTGCAGCGGCGCGGTGAATTGCCATCGGCGTTGAATTGAATGAACCTTTGTGATTAATATGCTGGTTCACGCTTGTCCCTCCTCATTGAGTAAACTGCTGCCATGGATTAGTCGCTGCGCCAGCCCGTCCCGTTTTTCCCGACGCTCGATTTCTGCCTGCAAAACCCGGCGACTGAGCGGTGAAGATATGTCGTTAAGCGACATATCGCCTGGCAATATATTAGCATTTTTCCTGGCTAATGTCAAGCAATAAAAAGGCAAGTTCGAGTATACTAAACACGATTGGCGTCATGCAACCGGAGGTGTAATGAACATGGAACTTCGCGATGGACAAATCGAAGCTGCCTACCGCCTGGCTCAGGAACGTTATGCCGCCCTTGGGGTGGATACTGAGCAGGCTCTTGCGCGGCTGGCAAAAATCTCGCTGAGCCTGCATTGTTGGCAGGGGGATGATGTGGGCGGTTTTGAGTCGCCCGGCGGCGAGCTGGGCGGCGGGCTGGCTGCCACCGGAAATTACCCGGGCAAGGCGCGCACCCCCCAGGAACTGCGCCAGGACCTTGACCTGGTGTATCGCTTGATCCCCGGCAGGCATCGCTTGAACCTGCATGCCATCTACGCCGAGACGGGCGGCAAGAAAGTAGAGCGAACCGTCCTGCTCCCCGAACACTTCTCCGCCTGGGTGGATTGGGCAAAAGCCAACCAGCATGGTTTGGATTTCAACCCGACCTGCTTTTCCCATCCCAAGGCAGCGGATGGCTTTACCCTGTCGAGCTATGATGCCGGCATCCGCCGCTTTTGGGTGGAGCACTGCATCGCCTGCCGCAAGATCGGAGAATACTTCGGGCGCGAGCTAGGCTCGCCGTGCGTGACGAATATCTGGATTCCGGATGGTTATAAGGACCAGCCCGTTGACCGGCTTAAGCCGCGTGAACTGCTCAAAGACTCCCTGGATGCCATCCTGGCGCAGCCGATTGACCGGCGCTTCAATTTGGATGCCGTTGAACCCAAGCTGTTCGGTTTGGGGTCAGAGAGTTATGTCGTTGGCTCCCATGAGTTCTACCTGGGATACGCCGTCAGCAAGCAAATCCTGCTGTGCCTGGATTCGGGGCATTTTCATCCAACCGAAGGGATTGCCGATAAGCTTTCAGCCGTCCTGCTTTACCTCGATGAAGTGTTGCTGCACGTCAGCCGCGGGGTGCGCTGGGATTCTGATCATGTGGTCATCCTGTCTGATGATTTGCAGGCAATTGCCCAGGAGGTGGTGCGGGGGAACTTCCTGGAGCGGGTGCACATTGGCTTGGATTACTTCGACGCCAGCATCAACCGCGTGGCTGCCTGGGTCATTGGGGCGCGCAATGCGCTGCGCGCCCTGTTGATGGCATTGCTGGAACCGCTGGAGCAGATGCGCCAGATCGAGCAGGAGGGGGATTACACCCGCCGCCTGGCGCTGCTGGAGGAGCTCAAAGGCATGCCCTTTGGCGCCGTGTGGGATGACTATTGCCTGCGCCAGGGCGCGCCGGTGGGTCTGTCATTCCTGGAGCCCATCCGGGAGTATGAACGGCAGGTGCTGCTGGCGCGAGGCTAGTCAATGCCCTTCGTCAAGCTCTATGGCAACCTGCGTAAAATCGCCGCTGAGGCTGGTTTCGAACCTGCGCCGGCAAGCATCGAGCTGCCTGGCGAGACGGTTCGTGCGCTGTTGAGCGCGCTGTGCGCCCGTGCGCCTGCCTTGCGCCTCGCCTTGCTGGATCAGGACGTCCTGCGCCCTCACATCCGGCTGATGGTCAACGGGCGCGACATCGAGCTGGCGCAGGGTTTAGAGACGCCGCTGCGCCCGGAGGACCAGGTCAGTATTTTCCCGCCGATTGCCGGCGGCAGATAGCGTTTATTTTCGAATTCGGAGGATGAAATTGGTATGAATGGTTGGGCAGGTAAAGTTTTGGATATCGATTTGACCACCGGGCAGATCCGGGAGTACCCCCTGGATGAGAAGAAGGCGCGCCTTTTCCTGGGCGGTAGGGGGCTGGGGGCGCGCCTGTTATGGGACGAGGTGGGTCCTGAGGTCGAACCGCTCTCACCTGCCAATGTGTTGATCTTCGCGGCGGGTCCGCTGACGGCAACCGGCTACCAGACCAGCAACCGCTTCTCGGTGAGCACCAAGAGTCCCCTGACCGGGACGGTGCTGGACGCCAACTCGGGCGGATACTGGGGCATGCAGTTCAAAAAGGCGGGCTATGATGTTTTGATCGTGCGCGGCAAGGCAGAAAAGCCTGTTTACATCGAGATCAAGCCTGACCGGGTCAGCCTGCATGACGCCGCTGACCTGTGGGGAATGCGTGTGCGGGCGGTCACCGAGAAGCTGGGTCAGAATGACAACCGCCGTAATGTGCTGTGCATCGGTCCGGCAGGTGAAAACCTGGTACGCCTGGCTGCCATCATGAATGACGGACAGCGCAGCCTGGCGCGCGGCGGCCCGGGAGCGGTGATGGGCAGCAAGAATCTCAAGGCAATCGTGGTAGAGGGCAGGCAGCGCCCTGAAATTCTCGACCAGGAGCTTTTCAAGTTCATGTTATACGAAACGCGCAAGCTGCTGCGCGCCAGCCCGCTGACCAGCCAGGCGCTGCCCGAGTTTGGCACGGCGGTGGTGATGAATATTATCAACGATATCGGCGCGCTGCCCACGCGCAATTTTCAACAGTCGCAGTTCGAAGCCGCCGAGGCAATCTCCGGCGAGGCGCTCACCGATACCTACCTGGTGAAGAACACTGCCTGCTGGGCTTGCCCGATTGCCTGTACGCGCATTTCCAAGACAGAGAAAGTCGAAGGAGAGGGGCCGGAGTTTGAAACCACGTGGGCGTTCGGCGCTCAGTGCGGCAACGCCGACCTGGCAGCCATCATCGAAGCCAACGCCCTGTGCAACGATCTGGGGATCGATACCATCTCCGCTGGCTCGACCATTGCCTGCGCCATGGAATTGACCGAAAAGGGCTTTCTCGATTCTGACCTGCGCTTTGGTCGCGCCGACTTGTTCGCGCAGGCGCTGGAAGACATGGCTTACCGCCGCGGCTTGGGGGAAGACCTGGCAGAAGGCAGCCTGCGCCTGGCGACCAAATACGGCGCCCCAGAGCTTTCGATGAGCGTGAAGGGTTTGGAGATGCCCGCCTACGACCCGCGCGGCATGCAGGGGCAGGGGCTGCTCTATGCCACATCCAACCGCGGCGCCTGTCACATGCGCGGCAACATGCTCGGGTTGGAAGTGCTGGGGCTGCCCAAGCTGATCGACCGTTTCCAGGTGCAGGGCAAGTCCAGCTATGTCATCCTGCACCAGAATTCTGCGGCGGCAATCGACTCGCTGGTCCTCTGCAAGTTCACCAACCTGGGCGTGGCGGAGGAATACTTTGCCCGCGCCCTAAGCGCCGTCACAGGGGTTAAGTATGCCACCGGCGACCTGATTCGGGTCGGCGAGCGCGTCTGGAACCTGGAAAGGCTCTACAACCTGCGCGAAGGCTTCACGGCAAAGGATGACACGCTGCCGCCGCGCCTGCTGAACGAGGCAGTTGTTGCTGGTCCCAGCCAGGGCTGGGTGGCGAAGTTGGAGCCGATGCTGAAAGAATACTACCGGGCGCGAGGCTGGGATGAACAAGGGAAGCCTCGCCTGCAAAAGCTGGAGGAATTAGGATTGAAGGAGTTGGTCTCATGATCGATGAACGCATTTTCGAGCAGTTCAAGGAAATTGGTCGCGATTTGTACGATGCCGGGTTGATTTCCTCGCATGGCGGCAACATCAGCGTACGCCTGGGAGACCGGGTGGTTATCAAGCGGCGCGGGGCGCAGTTGGGACGCCTCAAGCCGCACGACTTGATCGAGACCGGCTTGGACAAGAACGACAGCGGCGTGGCGCTGGCTTCTACCGAGTTGCTGGCGCACCGCACGATTTATAAGCAAACCCCTGCCCTGGCGATTGTCCATTGCCATCCACGCACCGCTATCGCATTTTCGCTCTCGCGGGATGAGATCGTGCCCATTGACAACGAAGCCTCTTACTTGCTGAAAAAAGTTCCTGTGGTCAGCGAAGAGTACCCCTCTGGCACGCCCGAAATGGCGAACAAGCTGGCTGCCATTTTGCAATCGTATAAGATTGTCATGCTGCGCGGGCATGGCAGCTTTGCCATCGGTCAGACGCTGGATGAGGCTTTTCACTGGACCACCACGCTGGAAGAGTCGTGCCAGATTGCCTTGTACGCCAAGTTGATCAACGAGCCGTTCATCGAGTACCGCAAGATGAGCGAAGCTTATGGTAAATGGTAATTCTGGTTGATTGGCTTGGGTGAGCGGACTTAAGAGGAGGAGCATGTCAGCCGAATATCGCAAAGTGCAGTGGGAGTTGATGTTCCCCGATGAACTGGAAAAAGCCTTCCAGGAATGCCCGGTGGTTTACTTTACCTACGGGTTGTGCGAGCCGCATGGTCCCCAGAACGCGCTGGGCTTGGATGAGATCAAAGCCCACGAGATTGCCATCCGCGCCGCGGCGGCGCATGGCGGCATCGTCGCGCCGCCGGATTACTGGCACATTCACGAGGTGGGGGGGTATGCCATTTGGGCGCACCACGCCGTTGGTCCAGTCCAGAGAAACTGGACGACTGCCATGCCGCCCTGGCAGCATTTCAAGAACGTGTGCTATCACATTCGCGCCGCAGACGCCCTGGGTTTCCATGCCGCCATTCTGCTCACCGGTCACTATGGTCCTAACTGGCAGGATTTGAGAGCGCTGGTGAACCTGCTTCAGCCCTTCGTGGGCGCCCGGCTGTATGCGCTGCCTGAATTCGAATCGAACTACAAAGGCTTTAGCGGCGATGGCAGCCAGACCGGCGATCACGCCGGGAAAGTCGAGACCTCGCTGCTGTGGGCGCTGCGACCTGAGTGCGTGGATGTTTCGCGCTTTCCGCCGGTTGGCGAGCCTGGCGAACATTTTGCCATGGGCGCCGATGCCCGCTCTGCCAGCCGGCTGGCAGGTGAGCGCATGGTCGCAGACGAGGTGGCATGGTTTGGGGAAAAGACGAGGGAATTGCTGGCAGAGTACGACCGCCTGCGCCCTCAGCACACCTTTACGACTTTCGAAATGGTTGAGAGGGTGTGGCGCGAGGTAGTCCTTCCCCGGTTGACGGAATTTCAGTCCATGCAGGATGACTGGGACTGGCTTGAAGGAAGGGATATCCCTCCCGATTCGCCCTGGCAGTTGAATAAAAAGTTGCCATCGAACTGGGCGTGAGATTCAGCCGAGGCTGAAAGATGTTGTTGAAGATAAGCCATGAGTGATCTGCCGCGTGTCGTCGTCGCCGGGTTGATCTGCCTGGATATCATCCCCAGCCTGGAGCATCTCACTGCCGAGCAATTCCTGGCGAACTTCCGTCCCGGGCGCATGTTGGAAGTTGGCGAAGCGCTGCTCGCCACCGGCGGTTCGGTTGCCAACACCGGGCTGGCGCTTCATCTGCTCGGCTTGCCCACCCGCCTGATGGGCAAGGTGGGCGCGGATCGCTTTGGCGAGGCAATCTTGCAGATCGTCGCCGGCTATGGCGCCGACCTGGCGCAGGGGATGATCGTTGACCCCTCCATCAGCACGTCTTACACGCTGGTGATCAACCCGCCGGGGCTGGACCGCATGTTCCTGCACCACCCGGGCGCCAACAACACCTTTTGCGCTCAGGATGTGGACGACTCTCAGGTGGCGCAGGCTGACCTGTTTCACTTTGGCTATCCGCCGGTGATGGGGCGGATGTTCTCTGCCGGCGGCTGTGAGCTGGCTGAGCTGTTCCGCCGCGTCAAAGCGCTAGGGGTGATCACTTCGCTGGATATGACCTTTCCTGACCCAAATTCACCTGGCGGTCAAGCCGACTGGCGCCAGATTTTGAACGCCTGCCTGCCTTACGTGGACATCTTCTTGCCCAGCATCGAGGAAACCCTGTTCATGATTCATCGTCCGCTGTACGAATCCCTGACCGCCCAGGTGAGCGATGGCAACATCCTGCCCCTGGTGACGCCGGAATTGCTGAATCAGGTCAGCCAGGAGCTGATGGCGATGGGCGCTCGGATTGTGGCGCTCAAGCTGGGAGACCGCGGCTTGTTCCTGCGCACGGCAAGCCAGGAAGCGCTGGAAGCCGCCCGGCTTGGCGCTGTCAGGCGGGCTTTTGCGGGCTTGAACCTGGCTGCCTGGGCTGACCAGATGCTGTGGGCGCCTTGCTTCCAGGTTAAGGTGGTGGGCACAACCGGCTCGGGGGATGCCACCATCGCCGGATTTCTATGCGGTTTATTGCGCGGTTTGTCCCCTGCCGAGACGATGACCGCCGCGGTGGCGGTGGGCGCCTGTAATGTCGAGGCGGCAGATGCGCTTAGCGGACTTCGTCCCTGGGAAGACACCCTGCAGCGCATCGCCTCAGGTTGGCAGCGCCGCGCTTTGACCATCGATGCGCCTGGCTGGCGCTGGGATGCCGTTCACCAAATTTGGGTCGGCTCTGCCGGGTGAGCGCCGCAGACCGGTCCATCAAAGCCTGACCGAAGGAGTTCCTGCTATGTCGTCAAGATACCCCCGCCACGATTTACGTTATGTCCAGTCGCTCGATGGGGTGTGGGACTTTGCTTTTTTGGGCGATATCGACCCCGATTCTGTTGCCATTGAGGGGATCGACTTTACCGACAGCATGCCGGTCCCGGGCTGCTTCGACGCCGCCCCCCGCTATGCGGGTCGGCGCGGCTTGACGGCTTACCGGCGGCGCATCTACCTGCCGGATGAGGCGACCTACCGCCTGGTCTTCGACGCCGTGCATCACTGGTGCCGCCTTTTCCTGGACGGCGTGTTGCTGGGCGAGCATGCCGGCGGCTTCACCCGCTTTTCTTTCGACATCCAGGGGCATCCCGCCGGCGAAGCCGAGCTGACGGCGCTGGTGGATAACCGTTTCGATGAGCAGCGCAGCCCGCTGCACCTGGATTACTACGACTGGTACCATTACGGCGGCATCACCCGCCCGGTGACGCTGCACCGCCTGGGCAATTGCTGGATCGAGTCGCTGGCGGTGGACGTTGCGCAGCTCGACCCGCCCGAAATTCACCTCCGGCTGGCGTATCACCGGCTGGACGAACCTGCCAGGGTTCCCCTGTCGATCTCCCTGGATGGACAGGAACTCCTCTCTGAGGACATCGACCTGCCCGTTGGCGCCGGCAGCCTGGAGCGCCGGTTGCGCCTGCCTGGGGCGTCGCTCTGGTCGCCTGAGCAGCCCAACCTGCACTTCCTCTACCTGCGCCTGGGCGAGGACGACTTGCGGCAGCGCATCGGCTTGCGCCAGGTGCGCGCCGAGGGGCGGCAAATTTTGATCAACAACCGCCCCATCCGCCTGCTGGGCGTCAACCGTCACGAGTTTCATCCCCAATTTGGGCATGCCCTGCCCGATGCCATCCTGGCGCAGGATGTCCAGTTGCTGTGCGACCTGGGCTGTAACTTCGTGCGCGGCAGCCACTACCCGCAGGATGAGCGCTTCCTGGACCTTTGTGACGAGGCAGGCTTGTGCGTTTGGGTCGAAGCGACCGGCTGGCAGCACCACGCCCAGCACCTCACCGACCCGCGTTTCATCCAGGCGCAGTTGACCAACATCGAGGAGATGGTAGCGGTTGCCCGCAACCACCCTGCCGTCATCCTGTGGGGCATCTTGAACGAAAGCCAGAGCCATGACCCCGATTGCCGACCAGGCTACCAGGCGTTATTGGGCAGGCTGCGTGAGCTCGACTCCACGCGTCCGCTCACCTATGCCACCTGCTATCCCTTCCATGATCTCTGCCTCGACCTGGTTGACGTGGTTTCGATCAACGCTTACCCGGGCTGGTATCACGATGAGATCGAGGACATCCCCGCCTTTATCGACCAGGTGGTCGCCCGGGTGGAGGAAATGGGACACGGGGATAAGCCGTTCCTGTTGTCCGAGATCGGCGCTGACGCCATCTACGGCTGGCGCGACTGGCGCCAGGCGCGTTGGTCAGAGGCATACCAGGCGGCGCTGCTGGACAAAGTCATCCGTTACCTGTTCGTCGAGCGCCAGCGCTTTTGCGGCTTGGGCATCTGGCAGTTTTGCGACGTGCGCTCGGCGGAGATGGTCGCCAAAATCCTGGGACGACCGCGCGGCTACAACAACAAGGGCATCGTGGATGAATACCGCCGCCCCAAGCAGGCTTACGACCTGGTGAAGGGCTGGTTTACAGCGTTGAACCGCCCGGCTGAATGAGGCGCCGGCAGCCGCGTATCGATGGGGTCAAACGCTGTGAGGGTCGCCGAGGCAATCAAGAAGCCCGTAGGAATTTACCCCTCCGCCCATGCCACTGCATATGGCGGCAGCTCGAGCCGTAGGGCGCCTGCCTGGCTGCGCGCCTGCTCGCCGGGTTGTTCCAGGAAGGCTTCGGGCAAGCGCATGGCAGCGGCTGCGTTATTTTCGTCCAGCAGGCGAACCCGCGGGGATTTTCCCAGCGCGGGCAGGGCGACCCGCAGAGGGGAGGAGGTGTGATTTGCCAGCAGCAGGCAAATGCGCCCATCCTGGCGCAGCGCCAGGCAGCTCATCCGCAGCGGGTGCGAAGAGGCGCTTGGCAGAATCCTGCCGCCCTTGAAACCTCCCAGCGCCGCCAGCACATGGTACAACGGGAAAACGCCGGCGGGGATGGAAGCGAAGGCTGCGGGCAGCGGCGAGCCTTGCTCCGTTTCCATCACCCCGCGCCAGCCGGTGGTTTCGAATAAGGTCAGGCTGCAAGCGCCCGCCTGCGCCAGGTTCTTCAGGCAGCCCAGCGTCCAGCCGGCGCCAAAGAGCGACATCTGCCGCGGGTCCACCTGCGGCGGCAGTTGACCGGGCGCCGGTTCGGGCTCCGCCGCGGTGGCATAGGGGTTGAAGCGCGGCTTGAGCGTGACCGGGCTGATCATCACCGGCAGGCTGCCCGCCAGCCGCTGCGCCGTCTTGACCGCGGCTGGCTGCGCTTCCAGCGTTTCGACCAGCGAATCGTTGTCGAAGGTATGCACCTGCGGGTTGAGGGCAAAGGTCACCCGCTCCAGCAGGTCGAGCGGCGGCGGCGTGCGCAGCATGAAGATGAGGTCGGTGTTCGTCCCCGCGGCGAAAGGGATGGCAGGGTCGTAATCGTGCAGCGCCTGGCGCGCCAGCCGGACGGCTTCCCGCGTGGGCGAGCCGCCCGTGAAGGCTTCGGCGCGGGGATAGACCAGCCAGGTCGAGACCGGCGGGCGCAGCCGCTCGAGCGCCTGGCGCAGGGCGTGCAGCGCAGCCCTTGCCTGCTCTTGCTCCGGCTCGGCTGCAGCCGGGGTGAGCGGCAGCAGCAGCGCCATCTCCAGCCGGATGCCCAGGCGTCCCGCCTCGTCAACTGCCCGTTCCAGCCTCGCCTGCCAGCCTTTTCTGCCATCTGCAGGCGCCGACAGGTCAAGGTCGAGGCGCAGATGGTCCAGCCGCAGCCGCTTCAGCCGCTCGATTTCGCCTGCGGTCAGCGGCAGGTCATTGCTGGCGCAGCCCAGCCCCAGCGGCGGCAGGGGAATTGGCGGCGTCTCTATCAGCGAGAAGGTGACCTCTGGCGGTTGTTTAGATCTTCGCTCGCTTCTGGCGGGTTGTACAATGATTTCTGCTGACGGCTGCTCAATCTGTATTGAGAGCTGTATCGATTGCCGGATGCGCGTCCCGGCTGGAACCAGCACCGGGTAGGGCAGCCGCAGCGGGGTCGAAAAGGTCTTGAAGGAGGCGTCGGTCCAGTTGCGCTGATCTTCCATCTCGAAGATATCCCCCTCGAAGCGCACCTCCGCCCAGGCGCCCGGCTTCACCTGGTGCGTCAGCGCCTGCATTTCGCCGAAGGGCGGCACCGGCTGCTCCGGCGAGATCAGCTCGGGCAGCGTGGCGGATTCCTGCGTTCCATCCACGTGCGTCACCCGGCAGGGCGCCCCGGCGAGCGAGGCGGGATGCAGCACGCAAAAGCCGATGCGGTTGCGCCAGAAGGTCGTGAGGGCGACGCCTTCCATTGTGAAAGTGATTCTCCCCTGCTCATCGCCGCGGATGTCGCCCTGCCACGCGAAGTGTATCTCTCCCTGGCGGTTTACCGCCTGGAAAGCGACGTGAAAATCCCTCTCGCCGGCCTCGACCTGCAGGTTGGAGAAGGCGGCTGCTACCGTCCCCCAGTTGCGGTCGCGCACTGCCACGTAAATCCGCCGCAGCACTTCCTGTTCCCCCAGGCGGATGTAACGCAGTCCGCCGTCCTCATAGGACAATGTCAAAGGACCGGCGCGCAGCGCCGTGCGCTGGGGCAGGTCCTGCTCGCTGCCGTAATACCAGACCCTGTTTGAAACCATATTGCCTCATGCTCCTATCCTCATCTCCCCTCTCCCTCTAAGAGAGTGACGTTTTTCTTCTCCCCTCTCCCCCAGAGAGACTTTTTTTCTCCCCTCTCCCCGTGGGAGAGGGGATGGGGGTGAGGCTTCCTCCCCTTTCCCCCTGAGAGAGTGACGTTTTATCTCCCCTCTGCCCGTGGGAGAGGGGATGGGGGTGAGGTTTCCACCCCTCTCCTCCTGAGAGAGTGACGTTTTATCTCCCCTCTGCCCGTGGGAGAGGGGATGGGGGTGAGGTTTCCACCCCTCTCCCGGGGGGAGAGGGGACGGGGGTGAGGTCATCAATCTTGGATAAACCTCCTCAGATAGCGGATGCTCTCCTCCGCCCAGGCTTGCTCCAGCGCGATTGTCGCCTCCAGCGTCTCCTGCTCGGGCGTCCACAGCTCCAGAATCACGTTGAAATCGTGCCGCGACTCCCGCAGCGCGGCGAACAGCCAGGCGGCGTCGAGCATGCCCTGCCCGGCGGGGGCGCCCTCGCAAACGAATCCCATCATGTGCCACAGGCGCCGGATGGTGAAATCCTTGTAGTGCAGGCACATCGTGTGCGGCGCCAGCAGCTCGGTGACGTACTTCCAGCCCTCCGGCACCGCCAGCGAGTTGACCATATCGAGCACAACGCCGACGCAGGGGCTGTTGACCTGTTCCAGCGCCAGGCGCAGGTCGGCGGCTGGGATGCCGCCGTTCTCGATTCCCAGCCGAATCCCTTCTTTTTCCAGCAGCGGCAGCGCCTGGCGCAACGCCGGGGGAATCAGCCGGGCGTCGCTGGCGTACTGCCCGCCGAATTCCGGTAACGTGCGAATCAGGGCAGCGCCCATGCGCTTTGCCAGCGCAACCTGCCGCCGCAGGTGATTCGCCTCCAGCCCGCGCGTCCCCAGCTCCAGTGTGATGCCTTGATCATGGGCAGTTTGGATGAAAGCCTCCAGCTCCGCATCCGGCAGCGCCTCGAGCGGCAGGTTGGGTCCGCTCTGCACCAGGCGCACGCCCAGCCGGCGCGCCTTTTCCAGCAGCCCCAGCGCCGTCAGCGGCTGGGCGGGAATGGCAGCGCGGTCGGGAAACGCCGGGTTCACTCCCTTGAAGCCGATGCTCCACATGTAGGTATAGGAATTGATGCCTAACTGCAAGAGTGTCTCCTGCCTGAAGTTTCAACGGTCTTGGGCGATCATCCTGAGCCTCTGCGTGGGGTTAAGGCGTCTTCGTCAGCAGTTCGAGCAGTTTGCCGGGGGAATACGTCTTGACCAGGTCTGCCGTCCGCCGCTGCTGCTCCTGGTCGAGCGTGACCAGCGGGCAGGCAAAGCGCTGCGCCACGGCAGCAAGACAGCCGTCAGACGGCGGCGGTGGGTGATTACGGAATAGATTCCCTTTTCCTTCACCTGGCGGATGATCTCAGAAACGTGGATTTACAATTCGTGGATGCCGATTGCTGACAAAGGATGCGCCAAATGGTGGTTCCTTTTGTAGTCATATTATACCTGGCTTCGCGCGGCAGCGGTTCCATCGTTCGAGCCAACGCGAGCGGCTTTTCGGTGTTAGAATATCTGCTCATACCGCCTATGAGACAAAGCGCAAACTTCAAGTGGGTGATTCTGGCATTAGCCGCGCTGACCAACGCGCTGGTGGTGGCGGCGCCGGCGATGAGCCTTTCGGTGCTCTTTCCCGAAATTTCCCGTGACCTCCAGCTCAACCTGGTGCAGGTGGGGCTGGTGTGGGGCATTGGCGGGCTGCCCGGGGCGCTTGCCAGCCTGCTGGGCGGGGCGGTGGGCGACCGCTTTGGTCCCCGCCGGATGATGGTCGCCGGGACAATGCTGGCGGGGCTGGCGGGCGCGGCGCGCGGGCTGGCAGGAGGGTTCCTCCCTCTGCTGGCGCTGGTGATGCTGGCGGGCATGCTGCTGCCGGTGGTGACCATGAGCAGTTTCAAAGCCTGCGGCATCTGGTTCCCGCGCCGCCAGTTGGGGCTGGCGAACGGCGTCCTTTCGATGGGCATGGCGCTGGGCTTCCTGGCTGGCTCGTTCCTGAGCGCTAGCCTGCTTTCCCCCTGGCTGGGAGGCTGGCGGCAGGTGCAGTTTTTTTATGGCGCGCTGGCAGTTTGTTTCAGCCTGCCCTGGTTGTTCATGCCTGCCGCGCCCCGCGCGGCTGCAGCGGGCGTTGTCGTTCCCGCTGTTCCCATCCGCCAGGCGCTCAGGCAGGTGACCCGCTTGAGGGACGCCTGGCTGCTGGGGTTGACCATCTTCGGCTTCGGCGGGTGCATCCAGGCGATGCTGGGATACCTGCCGCTCCACCTGCGCGCCCAGGGCTGGCAGCCGTTCCGCGCCGATGCCGCTCTGTCGCTTTTCCACCTCACCAGCCTGGTCTGCGTCCTGCCCATTGTGCTATGGTCAGACCGGCTGGGCGCGCGCAAGCGGCTGTTGATCGTCATGGGGCTGACCGCTGCGGCGGGCGTCGGCTGGCTGGCGCTGGCGCAGGGCTTCACCGTCTGGCTGGCAGTGATGCTGGCAGGGATGACGCGCGACGGCTTCATGGCTTTGTTCATGACGCTGACGATCGAAACGGAGGGCGTGGGCGCAACCTACGCCGGTACGGCGACCGGCTTCAACATGGTCTTCAGCGGGCTGGGCAGCCTGCTCGCGCCGCCGCTGGGCAACAAGCTGGCGGAGGTGTCTGCCGGCATGCCCTTCTTCTTTTGGGCTTGCCTGGCGCTTGGCGGGGTCATCTTCCTTTCGCTGACCCGCGCTCCGCAGTCCAATGCGCCGCAGCCGGCTGCCCTGCTGGAAGGCGGGAACCCGCCCTGACCCCCGCGGCTGGCGCAGGCTTTCCTTCCCAGTCCCGCCCGACCACCCCATCATTTGATGACCCAACCACCTAACCACCCAACCACCCGATCAAAAGGAGTCCCTCATGTCAACCGATCTCAAACCACCCCAAGAAATCCGTAAGCTCGATATTGATGACACCGAGCGCATCGCCCGCTTCCGCCGCGCCGGTTATGGCGGCTCGGTCTCCGACGCCCTCTACAGCCTGGGCATCAGCGCTACCGTGTTCTCCGCCCAATTCAAGGCGCTGCGCCAGGGCATGCAACTGGTGGGGCGCGCCCTGCCGGTGAAGATGCACTCCCAGGTGGAGCTGGAGGACTTTCCCGAGGAGAAAGCCCGCCTGGAAGCGCTTTGGGAAGCCGAAGGCGGTCACCCGCAGAAGCGCATGATGCGCGCCGTGGCGTCGTCAACCCCGGGGAGCGTGCTCGTCTTCGATTGCGGCGGCGATATGCAGCCGGCGTATTTTGGCGAGATGAGCTGCCAGCTCGCCTACGCCCACGGCTGCCGCGGCATGCTCGTCGCCGGCAACGTGCGTGATACGCAGTACGTGTTGAAGATGCCCGATTTTCCCATCTTCTCGTTCGGCACCCGCCCCAACGCCTTTGGCGGCTGGCGCATCCTGGAGGTGAACACGCCCGTGTACCTGCCGGGTCACCTCACCCATTATGTGCGCGTTGCCCCGGGAGATTTCATCTTTGGCGATAATGACGGCGTGCAGCTCATCCCGCGCCATCTGGTGGATGAGGTGCTGCTGCGCGTCGAAGCCACCTATGAAAAAGAGAATGAGGAGCGCCAGCAATTAGCCGCCGGCATGCCCATCGACGAGGTGTACCGCATTTACGGCGTGCTGTGAGGCAGGCGCCATGAAACCGCGCGAGATCGTGCTCGAAGCCATTCATCACCGCCAACCGCCGGCGACGCCCTACACGCTGGGCTTCGAAGGCGGCGTGGACCGCCAGCTCGACGCCTATTACGGTTCGCCGGAGTGGCGAAAGCGGCTGACGCCCTACATGGTCAGCGTTGCCGCCGTGGATACCGACATCCGCATTCCCCTCGACGACGCCCATGAGCTGGACGGTTACGGCGGCATCTGGCGGGTGGACCGCGCCGAGTGGCACCTGGAAAAGCCGCCGCTGGCAAAACCCTCGTTCGATGGCTATGACTTTCCCGCCCCTGAGAAGTTCTTCCGCCCAGAGTGGAAGGCGCAGGCGAAGGAGATCATCGCCGCAAACCCCGATTCCTTCATCCTCGGCAACCTGGGCTGGGGGCTTTTCGAGCGCAGTTGGAACCTGCGCGGCTTCGAGAACCTGCTGGTGGACTTTGTGGAATCGCCGGACTTCGTGGCAGAGGCGCTGGACAGGCTGATGAACCTGTACCTGGCATTCGTCGATTACACCGCCGACCTGCCCATAGACGGCATCTTGTTTGGCGATGACTGGGGTCACCAGCAGGGGGTGATCGTTGGTCCCCGCCGCTGGCGCCAGTTCATCAAGCCGCGCTGGGCAAAGGTGTATGCCGCGGTGCACGCCCACGGCAAGCTGGTCTTGCATCATTCCTGCGGCTCGGTCGCCGAGATCATGCCGGATATCATCGAAATTGGCGTTGACGTGCTCGAAAGCGTCCAGCCGGAGGCGGCGGGCATGAACCCTTATGAGCTGAAGAAACGCTGGGGGAATCACATCACCTTTTGGGGCTGCCTGGGCAGCCAGAGTATCATCCCATTTGGCGCGCCGCAGCAGATAAGAGAAGAGGTGCGCCGGTTGCGGGCGGAGATGGGGCGCGGCGGCGGGTTCATCCTGGCGCCCGCCAAGCCGCTGCAGCCCGGCACGCCCACCGAAAACGCCGTTGCCGTCTTCGAAGCGTTTACCGAAGGAGGTTGAGTCGCCATGAAAATCACCCGTATCCGCATTTACCGTCCGCGAAACCCAAACCCGCACTTTCACCAGAGCGATATGCTGGTGACCGTCGAAACCGATGAAGGCTTGACCGGCGTCGGCGAAGGCGGCTCGCGCGATACGCTGGCGCAATGCGCCGCCATGCTCATCGGCGAGGATTCGGCGCGCATCCAGCACCTGTGGCAGTTGCTCTATCGCGGCTACTTTTATCCGCCAGGGCGCGAGAAGCTGCATGCCCTGGGCGCCCTCGACCTGGCGCTTTGGGACTTGAAGGGCAAACGCCTGGGCGTCCCGGTCTATGAACTGCTGGGCGGCTTGACGCGCGATTACCTGGAGTGTTATTCCACCGGCTTCCCCTGGCAGGGCTCGCACGGCGAAACGGCGGTTGCCTGCCTTCAGGCGGGCTTCCGCGCTTACCGGCTCTCGGTGGCTGAGACGGGCAATGTCTTCGACGCCCGCCGCATGGTGGACCTGACCGCCGAGCATTGCCGCCAGGTGCGCGAAAGCCTGGGCTGGGAGGGCGATTGGGCAATCGACTTCCACACCCGCCTGGACATGGCTGATGCGGTGCGGCTGTGCAGCCTGATCGAGCCTTACAACCCGTTGTTCGTCGAGGACCCGCTGCGCTCCGAAAACCCATCTGCGCTGTTTGCCCTGCGCCCGCTGGTGCGGACGCCCCTGGCTGTGGGCGAGCAGTTCGGCGACCGCTGGGACGTTCACGAGCTGATCGAGAACCATGTCATCAATTACACGCGCGTGTCGCTGCCCAACGTGGGCGGCATCACCGAGTGGATGAAAATTGCCGCCCTGTGCGAGACGCACTACATCGGGATGGTTCCGCACTTCACTGGTCCGGTGGCGCTGGCTGCCCTGGTGCACGTGCTGTGCGCCCTGCCCGTGCCGGCGGTGGTGGAAATCCTTGGGGCTGAACCAAAGCTGCCCCCGCACCTGACCCTGGGATGTACCTTCAGGGATGGCAAGCTGTTTCCCAACGCCCGCCCTGGATTGGGCGTGGAATTTGACCCCGCCGGCGCCGAGCTGATCGCTGAAGTGACCGAGCATGACGCCCCTATCTCTATCTTTCGCCGCCCGGATGGCTCACTGACCAACTGGTGATGGTCAATGGTGAGTCATGCGGGAAGTGGCGCTCGATTCTTATTGGTAATCGTATTTGAGTTGTGAGGTGAAACCATGTCCAATACCAAGCAAATCACCTGGGAACGGCTCACTGCGCTGTGGGCAGACCCTGGGGTGCGCATCCTGGAAACGAAAAAAGCAAAATATGTGCTCATCAGCGACCTTCACCTGGGGGATGGCGGCGAGGCGGATGACTTTGTCAAGAACGAGGCGGCGCTTCAGCGGCTGCTGGCGCATTACCAGGAGCATGGGTTCTCCTTGATTCTGTTGGGAGACATCGAGGAATTCTGGCAGTTCGACCTGGCGCACATCCAGAAGCGCTACAATGACACGGTTTATGCTGCCATGCGGGCGTTTGGCGCAGAGCGCATCTTGAGGGTCTTTGGCAATCACGATGGCGAGTGGGCTGGCATGCAGGACCCTGCCCGCCCGGCAAGCCAGGGGGCGGCGCTGGCAGATGAAGCCATCAAGCTCAAGGATGCCGCCGGCGTCCCCCGTATCCTGCTGGTGCATGGTCACCAGGGGTCAACCGACGCCGATAAATATTCCTGGTTCAGCCGTTTCTTCGTTCGGCTCTTTCGCGGCATCGAGCCGCTGGTCAGGCTCACCGGCTTATACGGTCACTCTTCAGCGACCAAATCTTCTATCGCCAAGGATTACGAGCGCACCTTTTACCAGTGGGCGAAGGCTAACGGCGTGATCGTGGTCTGCGGGCATTCTCACCGCGCCATTTTCGCTTCCCGTTCCTATGCTCATAAGCTGCTTGCCGAAATTGCAGCCTTGCAGGCGGAAAATTCGATGTCCCGCCTCAGCAAACAGAAAAGGCAGCAGAACCTGCTCAAGATATCGCAGCTAGAGCGCAAGCTGGAGGAAGAAAAGGAGAAGGGGCGACTGATCGACGCCCTGGATCCTGACTCTGCGCCGCTGCCCTGCTATTTCAACACCGGCTGTGGGCTGTATTCGGATGGCATGACCGCCCTCGAGATCGATGACGGCGAGATGCGCCTGGTCAAGTGGAACCGCGACATCGCCGGAGCGCCACCCTTTGAGGTGTATGACCGCGAGAGCCTTGAAAAATTGCTGAAGGATATTCTGCTCTAGACAACGGTCTTCAACTGCCTCCAGTCTGGAGTACAGGATCCTTGAGCGCAGAATCGCCGAATCAGGCAGCGTCTTGGCTTTGTCAGGAGTGCCTGCGGTGACGCGGCGGCATTTTTGCTCCCAGGGGAGCGCCCGTTTGCCGCGCAAACAGGATGGATTGTCCGAAAACCAGTTGACTTGTGGGAAAAAAAGGCTATAATGTGAATAGACATCTGATGTCTAACATCAGATAAGCGGTTTACTTCTCTTTCTACCCATGTTGATCGAAGGTCGTTTTATCCGCAAGCCGCTTTCCCGCCAGGTGCGCGACCAACTGCGGGAAATGATTCGCTCAGGCAGCTTCCAGGAGAGTGGGCAATTGCCTTCTGAAGAGGCGCTGGTATCGATGTTTGGAGTCAGCCGCGGGACGGTGCGCGAGGCGCTGAAAACGCTGGAAGAAGAACACCTGGTGGTTTGCCGGCGCGGCAGGGGGCGGTTCCTGGCTGGCGACCCGGCGCGCATCTTGAACGAAGATGTCAATCGCCTGCAGAGCGTGACCGAGATGGTTCAAAACATGGGGCTTGATCTCCAAACCGAAGTCTTATCCCTGGAGAAAAAGCCAGCCGATGACCTGGCGCGCAGCTATCTGGATTTGCAGGCTGGCGAAAAGGTCTTTATTCTCGAACGAGCGCGCCGCTTGAATTCCCAAATTGTGATCTACTCGATTGATGTCTTTCCAGAAAAATTAGCCCGCACCGACTTGACCCGCGATGATTTCAAAGGGTCGCTGCTGCAGATCATCGAGGGGCAGTGGAACGTAAAATTGGTTTATGCCAGAACGGCGATCAGCGCTAATTTGCTCGATGCTGCCACCTGCCGCAGGCTGGGCGTGGATTGCTTGAGTTCCTGGCTGTTGTTGGAACAGGTCACCTACGATGAGAAGGACCGCCCCATCTTGTATTCGAAGGATTACCACCTGAGCGAGCTGATTCGTTTTCACCTCACCAGGCGCCGGGGTTAGGAGCAAAGCAGATGCTGAACCTGAATCTAGCCATCCCCGCCGAAAATATCACACGCCAGTATCAGCCGATGGAGCAGGAATACGAAGCGGCTATTGGCGAGGCGCCGCCAATTCCGTCGGCTGAAGGTTGATCACCGCTTGCTGAGAAACCTGCCGAGTGTGAAATGTAAGAAGCGTCATGTCATTAACGGCGATTAATCATCTATCTGAACAGGAGACTCTTTATGACCAAAATCCAAACCCTCACTGGTCCCATCGACCTCGATCAACTGGGCGAAACCATGATGCATGAGCACGTCTTTTTTTGGAACTGGGGAGAAGAACACAAACGCTCAGCCAGCATCGCTTACGCCCGCGATGAGTTGAACAAGCTGTCGGCGTGCGGTGCGAGTACGCTGGTGGATGTTGGACCTCTCCCCCACCGGAACATGGCATGGTACCAGGAACTGGCTCCCCAGGTTGAGATCAAGATTATTCTGAGCACGGGTTTTTACCTGGAAGCCTTCACGCCCGAACCAGCCCGTTCGCTAAGTGAAAGCGCCTGCATTGACCGTTTCCTCCGGGAGCTGACGGAAGGCATTCAGGGGACGGGCGTCCGCGCTGGGTTGATCAAAGCCGCTTCGAACAAGGCGCAGTTGACCGATTGGGAAATGAAGGTGCTGCGGGCTGCCGCGCGCGTTCAGCGCGAGACGGGTGTGCCGGTCTGCCTGCACTCTTGCGAGGGGGCGCGCAGCCAGTTCGACGTTCTGGTGGCAAATGGCGCAGACCCTGAGCGGCTCTATTTCTCACACGTCGAAGCCGAATTTGGCTGGGAAAACCGAACGCTCAAAGAAGAAGCGCGCTACCTGGAAGCCATCTGCCGCGAGGGAGGCAGCCTGTTCTTCAACAACTACCAGTTCGAGTTCGATACCCCGCACGAAGATTTGATGTATATCATGCATTACCTGCTGGATAGAGGCTATCTCAATCGGATGATGTTTGGCATGGACGTCAACTTCAACGTCGGCGACGACGGGTATATTTGGATGGAAGCTGAAAAAGAGCACCCAGAAACCAAGTACCGCAATTGGGAAGCCATCTACACCGGATTCGTGCCGCTGCTCAAGAGCTGGGGCTTCACCGATGAACACATTCGCACCATGCTGCGCGATAACCCCAGGGCAATGTTCTCGACCACCAGGATCTGAGCGCTATGGTCACTTCATCGCTTGAGAAAATCAGCGGTCTCCCCCTTAATTTGGATCCGGCTGGGCAGTTTTTTTACGACCCAGAGCAGGTTCTCGTCGAAGAAGTCAGGTATCGGAGCCTGGATGAGCTGGCGTCGGTGGCAATGCAGCCCGAAACCTGCCAGGATAACCCTGAGCCGGCTTACTGGATGTATAACGGCGTCTCTCTCAAGCGTGACCAGCCTGGCTTAGAGCAGCTTCCTGTGCGGTATGAATTGACTTACCTCCCCGCGCGGCGGCTTGGGCGGGAATTCAACAAGACGCACGGTCATCGGCATTTTCCAGAGGCAAAGAGCAACCTGCAATATGCCGAGATTTGCGAAGTCCTTTCTGGGACGGCGCATTTTCTCTTCCAATTGCCTAAAGAGCCTCCGCCGGGCGTGGCAGCGGTCTTCTTCATCGAAGCCCACCCGGGCGACAAGGTGCTTTTCCCTCCCGGCTTGGATCACTGCACGATCAACCCGGCGGATACGCCGCTGCTCTTCTCCGATGTGGTCGCCCGCGGTGTGAGCGGCGATTATTCTTATTTCAAAGAGCATCAAGGGGCAGCCTACTGGGAAGTGGAAGGTCCCTGCTTTGTCCCCAATCCTCGTTATGGCGAGGTGCCTCCCATTGAAAAAAGGCCGGTGCATTGCTATCCTCATTTGAAATTGACGAACGAGCTGCCGCTCTATCAGGCGTTTATCGAAACCCGCGGCAAAGGGTGGGAGTTTTTGCTCGACCCCAGCCTGTTCTGGTCCACGTTTCCAGATTTGGTTGCGTCTTTTTCGGCAGGCTGAAAAAGTTTCCAACTTGAAAGGATAAATCTATGTACACATACTACCTGATCGACCACGAATATGCGATTGATGAAGAAAAAGGTTATGGGCAGATGGGTCACCTGCTGGCATTCAACCCAGGTTTGCAGGGCGCCATCTTGAAAATCACGCTGTACTTTACAGACCGAGAGCCGATAAACTTCGATTTTCAGGCGCCTGCCATGCAAAGCAGTGAAACGAACTATGAAAAGTGGCCTATCAAACCGGATGTCCGCTTCGCCATGCAGGTGGATAGCCCCGTGCCATTAGCCTGCCAGTCCACTGTGGGTTGGAATGTTACCCGCAACGATTATTCTCCCCAAGCGAAGACAAAATCGCCGCTGGGCATTCGGGAATGCGCCAAGTCGTACATGGCAATTGAGCGCCTCAGCCAGGATTGGTACCTGCCAGACGGCATCGTGATCGATATGCCGGATGCGATGTACGTTCGTGAGTCGGAATGGGCGGTAATGCTCAACCCGGGCGACCAGCCTGCCCAGGTGAGGCTGGCGATGCACTTTGACAAGGTCGAGAATCACCAGGTCATCATTCCACCCCGCCGTTTGAAAGTCGTTTACATGGATGATGTTGCCCGGCGGAATGCTCATTACGGTGTGCACTTTCACAGTGATGTCCCCATTGCTGTGCAGTGGCTGCGAAATGTCTATTGGTATCACAGCGACGAGCTGATGGCATATTGGTCGGTGCCGTGTGTTGCGGGTCCGCTTGGGTGATAGTTGCGAATAGAGGTGAACCATGAAGAAGTCACAATTGAAAGCTGGCGTGGCAGAAATCGATCTCAATCCCCCGCTGGGGTTGGCGACCGGCGACGGCGCGCCGCAAGCCAAAGGATATCTCACTCCCTTATACGCGAAGGCGTTGGTTTTATCCAATGATGACGATGCTGTGGCAATCGTCACGCTGGACATGCTGGGCATTGACCGTCCAGATGCCCAGCGCGCCGCCGCTTTGGTCGAGGCGCGCACCGGCATCCCAGCCAGCGGCGTGATCATGGCTTGTTCGCATACCCATGTCGCCCCTTCGATGCTGCCCACGCTGCATACCTACCGCAAGGCGTTCAACCCGCTGTGGGACGATGAAGCAGTCTTGCGCGAGCGAAATTGGGTGAATCACGTGGTCGAAACGATAGGGGAGGCAGTCGCACTGGCGCAGTCCCGCCTGCAAGAGGCTTCGATTGGAACGATCACCGCTGATCTGCCGTGGCTGGTCTTCAACCGCCGGCGGCGCACCCGCAGTTACGGCATCTGGACGCATTGGATGGGTATTCCCAAGAACCAGGCTTTTGGGCAGGAAGGACCTATCGATCCGCAATTCGGTTTGATCGTGGTGCGCGATGCTGCCTTCAAGCCGATGTGCCTGTTGTGGAACTTCACCGGTCACAATTCGTTCAACTTCGGCGATCAATATTCAGCCGACCTGCCTTATACGGTTCAGGCAGCGCTGGATGAGCGCCTGAGTGAGCACATTCCCTGCCTTTATACGCCGGGTTGCAGCGGGAACACGAACTATTTCGACTATCAGCAGCCGATCGGCTTGGAAAAAGCCACGGATGAAGTTGCCAGCGCCATTGCCGCCATCTATCGGGAAGCCTGTACGTTGCCCGAAGTAAAAATTGGCAGCCGGAAGGTGGAACTCTACCTGGCGCAGCGGGACGTCAGCCGCTACTGGTGGAAAGATGACATCCATAAAAAAATGCCGAGCTGGGATGACTATGGGCTGGAAGAAGTGAAGCGTTTTCAAAAAGAGTATCAGGAGAAGGAAACTTACCAGACGGATATCACCGTTTTACGCCTGGGAGATACCGGTTTTGTCGGCTTGGGAGGCGAGATGTTTGTCGAGTTCCAACTGATGATCAAGGAACGTTCGCCTTTTCCGTACACCTTTGTCTCGTCATACACCAACGATTACGCCGGGTACGTGGCTACCCGTGAGGCTTTCATCGGTGGTTCTTACGAAGTTTGGCCCACTTTGAATGCCCGAATCGGTCGCGAAGGCGGCTATTTGATGGCGGATAAAGCCGTCGAACTGCTCAATGAACTCTACGAGGGATGAAAATCCAAGGATAAAGGAGCGCCAGATGCCGCATAAACGTCTTAAAGTAGGTGTTGCTGAAGTTGATATCACTCCTGAAGCCGGGATCGAACTGGCTGCAGAATTTCAATCCCGTAAAGCAGAAGGCGTGGCTTTGCCGCTGTTGGCAAAAACACTCGTATTGTCCAACGAAGCTGAAACCCTGCTCGTCGTCACGCTGGATCTATTTGGCTTGCATCCAGCGGCATTTCAAGAATTGGAGAAGCGTGTATGTGAACGTACAGGAATCAAGCGAGAAGCCTTGATGGTCATTTGCTCGCGCACCCGCGCTGCGCCCAGCACAACGCCGCTGATTGGCGCCCCAGAAGTGAACCAGGCTTTCATCGCCGCCCTATTGGAGCGAGTCCCAGCTTGTGCTGAGAAAGCTCTGAGTCAACTGCAGGAAGCCTCCCTGGGCGTTGGGGGCGTGGTTTTGCCTCACCTGGTTTATAACCACCGCCTGCTGACCCGCAACTACAAAGCCATATCAGCCTGGCTGGGCGTGCCGCCCAATGAGGTGCTGGCGCCGGAGGGTCCCACGGACCCGCAGTTCATCGTCGTTACCCTGCGTGATTCATCCGGCTTTCCAATCTGCCTGCTGTGGAACTTTGCCGCTGATAGTCACTTTGAGCCAGCCAACTTGATCTCATCTGGGCTGGCTGGGAAGGTGCAGGCGGCAGTCGATGCGCGCTTGGGGCGGCATGTTCCACTTCTTTACCTGCCAGGCTGCGGCGGGAACGTTACCTTTACCTGGGATGAGGAAAAAACGGTGGACGTGCTGGCAAGCGCCGTCATGGCGGCGTATCTCGAAACGCCCTGTGATCCTTACATTGGCTTGGGATGCAGCGCCGAAGCGATGGCGCTGCCCGTCAGGGATTACAGCCAGCTCTGGCTGGAAGCAGATATTGAATTGAAATATCCGCAAAGTCTTGACTGGTATCGTCAGGAATTGGCTTTGCTGCAAAAAGAAAGCCCTCGGGCAGTCCCTGCCCGGGTGAAAGCGTTCCAATTGGGACGCATTGGGCTGGCTGCCTTGCCGGGGATGCCCTTTGTCGAGTTTGCGCTCCAGCTTAAGGAACGGTCGAAATTTGCCCACACTTTGGTGGCAGCGAGTGCGGATGGCGATATCGGTCTGGTCATCCCTCGCCAGTCTTTCGAAGCTGGCGGCTACGAAGCCTGGGTGGCGCGGTCAGCAAAGGTGGGACCAGGCGGCGGCGAATTCATGGCGGAGGTCGCCGGTCGATTGTTAAAAGACCTTTATCGGTCGTGGTAGGAGGTTGATTATGGAACTCACTTATAAGAAAAAGAGCGTCAAATGGTCGGCAAACACCCGTCGCGAGTTTCGGGATGGTTTCCTATTTGCGCTCCCTTATGTTATTGGTGTACTGGCTTTTTTGGCGTATCCGATGGTCGCTTCCTTGTATTACAGCTTTACGCGCTACGATATCCCCAAGGACCCCATCTGGATCGGGTTGAAGAATTACATCAGCCTGTGGGATGACCGGCTATTCATCAAGTCTTTATGGAACAGCTTCTATTTGACTGCCATTGGCATACCGGTGCAGTTGATTTTTGCGCTGTTCTGCGCCATCTTGCTCAATCTGAAGATCAAAGGGCAAGCCATCTGGCGCACGATTTACGTGCTGCCAACGTTGATGCCGGCGGTCGTGATGGCGATCCTATGGAACTGGATCTTGAACCCACGCCTGGGCTTGGTCAACAACCTGCTCAAGTTGATTGGTATCAAAGGTCCACTGTGGTTTGCCAGCCCGGAATGGTCTAAACCAAGCATGATCATCATGCTCACCTGGGGCGTTGGTTTCATGAGCATCCTCTACCTGGCAGCCTTGCAGGGCATCCCCAATGAGCTGTACGAATCCGCCGAGATCGATGGCGCCGGCGTCCTTCAGAAATTCTATTACATTACCATTCCCATGATTTCGCCGGTCACGTTGTTCCAGTTGATTACCGGCATCATCTGGTCCCTGGGTTTCTTTACGCAGGCTTATCTGATTGGCGGCGGCGGCAACAACCCGGGCGCGCCGCAGGGATCGTTGCTGTTCTATGGGCTTTACCTCTACATCCAGGCATTTGAGTACTTGAAGATGGGCTATGCTTCGGCAATCGCCTGGGTATTGTTCCTGATCTCAGCCCTGGTTACCTGGATCATCTTGAAGACGTCCAACCGCTGGACGTACTACGAAGTCATTTGAGGAGGAGACCATGGAAGCAGCCCAAGTGAAACCTTATGTCATCTATCACAAGAAGCCCCTCTCGGTGCGTTTGCGCAACGCTGCCAGAATCGTCTTCTATTACGTCATCGTTGCAGCAGTCGCCTTGTTGTTCCTCCTGCCCTGGATCTGGTTGCTATCTACCTCGCTCAAGCCCCCAGCTCAAATCCTGGAAATCCCCCCTAAGCTGATTCCTAAGCCGTTCATGTGGATCAACTACTATTACGGGGTGACCTACATCAAGTTCTGGCAGTACCTTTGGAACACGCTGGTCATCTGCTTTTTCGTCTTGATTGGGCGTGTCTTCTCGTGCACGCTGGTGGCGTATTCGCTTTCGCAGGTGAACTGGGTGGGCAGCAAGATTTTATTTGGCATTGTATTGGCGACGATGATGCTCCCCAGTCAGGTGACGATGATTCCCATCTTTATCATCTTCAGCAAGCTGGGGTGGGTGGATTCGTTCAAACCGTTGATCGTGCCAGCCTTTTTTGGCGATGCGTTCTTCATTTTCATGATGCGGCAGTTCTTCAAGAGCATCCCCAGGGATCTGATTGATGCAGCTCGCCTGGACGGTGCGACGCATCTGGATATTTACATGCGCATCGTCATGCCGCTTTCCCGCTCGGCGCTGGCGACGCTGATTGCGTTCACCTTCATCTGGACATTCACCGATTTTCAGGGACCGCTGATTTACCTGAAAAACCGTGAATTGTGGACGCTCTCCCTGGGGATGCGTGGTTACTTGCAGCGGTATGGCGCAGGGGGCGGCACGGCGCTTGGGGCGATGATGGCAGCCGCGACGCTCTATACTCTGCCTATGATCATCATTTTCCTCGCTGCCCAGCGGACATTCATCCGCGGCATCATCACAACCGGGCTAAAGTGAATTAGCCTGAGTAAATCACTTGTTACCATTCGACTGCGTAAAGAGATGTGGATTCAGAGGAGGTGAAGCGCCAATTCGATAGATGTGACAAGCATTCGTCAAAAAGATAGGAATTCATGTGTTAAATGTATGGAGGAAAAAATGGCAAACAAGACCCTGTCAAGACGTGAAGCGTTGAAAGCGCTAGGCGCCGGCGCCGCAGGAACCTTCCTGGCAGCCTGCGCCAAAGCGCCAGCTACACCCACCATTACCCCAGTGCCCACCAATGTCCAGGAAGTTCAATTGCCTGTCAGTCAGGAGTTAGAGGGTTTTTCTCCTGCCTTGAGCCAGCCTGCCGAAAAGATCAAGCTGGTTTATTGGTGGGGCAACAACTATGAGCCGGCAATGGAATTTACACACGAGGTCATCAAGCGGTTTTCACTGGCTTACCCGAACGTCGAGGTGGAGCCTGTAGGCGGTCAAGACTGCGATGCATTTGTGACCGCGGCTGCTGCCGGCACGCCCCCTGACTTATTCCACACCTGGGATTGCGTCGAACGCATGGGAAACTGGGCAGCCCGCGGCATGATTATCCCCCTCGATGATTACATTGCGGCATCTAATTTCGACCTGGATGACTTTGTCCAGGGTATTATGGATACCTGCAAGATGGATGGCAAGATCTGGGGGATTGTCGATACGGCGGGCGTCTTCCTGCTGTGGACTCGTCCTCAGTTGTTCGCCGAAATCGGCAAGCAGCCTACGGACCTGCCCAAGGATACCGATGAGCTTTGGGATTGGGCAGATCAATTGACCACTCGGGCTGCCGATGGTTCGATCGAGCGATTGGGGATGTCGTTGCCCAACTGGCTCTGGTCACGCTTCACCTGGATTGTCAACTTCGGCGGCACCCTGTGGGATACAGCAACGAATGAACCAACGCCAGAGCACCCCGGCGTCTTGGAAGCGCTGAACGATCTGGTTAATCAGGTAAAGAAGTATGGCGTGGAAGAGCTGAATACCTGGTCAGCCAGCATTGGCTCACAGGGAGGCGAACAAAACCCCTGGCTGGCGGGTAACCTGGTGATGCAGGTGGACGGCGATTGGACCGGACAGCAAATTTTCGATTTCTTCCCCGATTGGGAGTTCGGCAAAGATTACAATGCTGCCGCGCCGCCCCCGCCGCCGGCTGGCAAGCAGCGCGGAGAAAGCGCCGTTGCCTTCTGGTCCTGGCCCTGGGTCATCCCCAGCGGCACCAAATACCCCGATTGGTCATGGGAACTGCTCCGCTACTACAACTCGCCTGAGTACAAGGTGAACGTCCATGCCAAGTTCAAGGAAATCCTGGTTCAGAAGAGCATGATGGATGACGAGCGCCTGTGGTGGCCCGCTGCCAAGGTGTCCCAATCTATTGTCAAGGGCGGACGAAAACTCACTACCGTGATGCCAATGAACCCGGTGGCTGTCGAATACAGCAATATTCTCGGCGCTGCCTTCGATAGCGTTATGAACCTGGCTGAGACGCCCGAAGAAGCGATGGCGCGAGTCAAGCAGGAAACCCTGAAGGCTATCCAGGAATCCCAGTCCTAGCCCAATTTTTTCGACCTTCCTGCCCTATCCATGCCGGTAGGGCAGGAAGGGCATCGTGACAATTTCCAATGAACTCTCCTCACTACGCCGCTTGTTGTGACATCGGCGGGACGAAGGTGTTGCTTGGCTTGGTCGACCCTCAGGGGAAGATCTGCGCCAGGGAGCGCTATTTGCTGGGTTCCGAGCGCGAACCCGAATGGCTCTGTAACGAGATCGTCTCGCGTTTACAAAACCTGGCTGCCCAGAGTGGCATTGCCTGGCAGCATGTCGCCGGGATTGGCTGCAGCGCCGCCGTCCAGGGCGATATTGAGCGAGGTGTGGTCTTTTCAGCGCCAAATATCTTTGGCTCACGTTATGATATTCCCTTGAGCGATATTCTTGAACGGGCAGCTGGCGTCCCGGCATGGTTAGAAATGGATGCTTATGCCTCTGCGCTTGGCGAAGCCTGGCTGGGGGTTGGCGTTGGGGTGGATTACCTGGCGCATATCATTATCGGCACCGGCATTGGAGCAGGCATCCTGATGAATGGGGAAGTATTCCGCGGCTTCCGGGGCACCGCCGGGGAATTTGGTCACATGACGATTGTCCCGGATGGACCCTACTGCAATTGTGGTCGCTTTGGATGCCTGGAGGCGTTGGCGTCTGGTCCGGCGATTGCGTTGCAGGCGCAGGGTGCGCTGGCTCAAAACAGGGCGACGCTGATCAAGCGCCTGGCGGCGGAGGGTGTTATTACGGCTGAGCATGTCTTCCTTGCCTGCCGGCAGGGAGATGCAGTGGCGCATGAAATCATTGACCAGGCGGTGCGCTTCCTGGCGATTGGCATTGCCAACCTGATTCACTTGCTCAACCCCCGCGTGATCAGCTTGGGCGGGGGCATCATCATGAACAATGTTGACCTGTTGCTCGAACCGCTGCGGCAGGAGGTCTCCCGCCGGTGCGGCTACTGGGTTGACCTGGAACAGACCCGTATCTTGCCTGGTAAACTGGGGGAGGAATCAGCGCTGCTGGGCGCAGCCCATAAAGTCTTTCACAGGCGTTGACGCCGCAGGGCGCTCGCCGCAGTCAGCGCGGCAAAGGTATTATCCGGCTTTCAAGCGGACCGAAGCCAGGCTGCGCGCTTTTACGGGCAGTTGAGCACGGTTATCGCTGACCGCCAGGCTTCCCTGGTTGATTTCCAACAAGTCGGTAGCCTGGGCAGCGTGCAGTTTATGGGGAGCCGGCAATGTCAGGGTAGCCATCGTGTCGCTGCCCTGGCACTCCCATATGCGCGCAATCACGCCGTCTTCCTCAGCCAGCTTCAGGTAAGCCAACAAGGCATGGTCTGGATGGACTTGTATAAAGCTGTGCTCACCTTGGGGCAAGGGCGCCCTGTCGTCTCCCTTGAGGGGAACGGTCAGCGGGTCCGAACAGCTTTCATATCCGAATCGAATCGCCTGCAGGGGGTCGAACCCGCCGCCGTGGCAGCGCAGGCTGAAGCGGAATTTGAAATGTCGGTAGCCGCCCTGGTCGCGGATACATTCCTGGGAGTCGATGACATTTTCGATCACCGGGATGAAAAGCGTACCATTGCTCAGGTCAGGCTGGGCAGGGTCCTCGAGCGTTGTGCGGTGACCGAACTCGACCAGGAAGGAATCCCGCTGGCTCAAGGTGATGCCATATTCAGCGTTGTAGATGTCGACAAAATGACGCACCGGGTACACATTGTGCCCTGCCCCTGGCAGGTGATCCAAGCCGGGGCGGATGAGCGCTCCGGGCGCTTCATAGACGGCTTCACAATGGGGAAGGTTGAAGGGGAAAACGAAGTCCAGTTCTTGTTTTTCGGATGAAGGTTCTTTGTCAAGTTCGTTACAAATGTCGATGCGGTCACTGTGCTGGTAGAGCGTATAGGTCGTTTTGCAACGGACCGTCAGCACGCTGGTCTCGACAATGACTTGTGCAAAGCAGGCGCCTGCCGGTCCGGGCTGGATGGTCGCCTGGGTCGGCGAGTATTCGATGCCTTCCCGCCAGTAAACCAGTTGGTTGAGGTGATAGGGACTCTCAGGATCAATCAGTTCCCGTCCATGGATTTTATCGTACAGGCGGGCAATGCCACCGGTCGCCGGGCTTACCTCGATGGCGTAATGCTTACCCTCCAGCCGGTTGCCTGCGAATTTCCAGGGGAATTCGCCGGTTTCCTGCTCCGCTGCTCCCCTGCCCACGGTGAAGACTCGATAACCTGCTGGCGGCAATCCCGCAGCATGGAAACAGAGCCCTTTGTCCACGCCGTGATCGACCCATTGGCTGGGAACGGTTTTACCCGATGCAACATCCACGACCTGGCGAGGTCCGTCAATATGTGGCAAATGGACAAGTCCGCTGCGTTCCCAGCCCAGAGGGTTAATTACCGCCTGCCTGTCTTCCCCACCGCTCGGGATTTGAGAAGCAAGCTCGGTTAAGCCCTGCTGCAGGGCAATGTCGAAGTTCATGTTAGCAGAAAGCTGCCAGTTGCGCCGCAAGGTTTGGTTCAGCAGACGGTTGGCGTCATTGGCGCCATTCCAGGCGTGATCAGAGAGGTAACGCAGGTGATTCCAGCCGGCGTCCAAAGCCTGACGTAACTCTTGCGCCGCCTGCGGTGAAACCAGCGAAAGGATTGCAGCCACGAAATCGGCTGCCTGGGCTTTCTCCTGTGCCTGCCGCCAGCCTGCTGTTTCACCCGCCAGGCAGGCGGTCCAGGCGTCCCAGCCATGACCAAAATCGCCGCGTAACACTGCCAAATTGAGCTGGCGGGCGCTGATCTGGCGCTCGATGTCGTCCCAAAATTGCTTGTGCGAAGCGTTGACCAGCCTGGGATATTCCCACCCCTGGCTGTTGTATTCGATGACCGTTTTGACTTTGAACGGCGCCAGGTCCTTGCTCTGCGGGTTGGGTCCTAGCTCGGGGTTGGCGTCCGCCCAGTATTTTCCTCCGCCTTCGGGGATCAAATCGCCATAAACTCCCAATACCGAGATGGCGTCGAAAGGGTAGCGCTCCCCGTAAGCCTGGTAAGCTGGGAGGATTTGCTCGTGCAAAACCCGGTTCGTTTCTGCCAGCCCTTTCAGGACGAAGCTGCCTTCGACGTAGTCCTTGTTCCGCTTGCGCATATAGACCTGGCTGCCATCCGGACCCTGCCAGATGTAAAGCGGCGGCTCTTGCGAGCGGGAAACCCAGGGACATTCATACGGCAGGATGGCTTTGACCAGGCGGCGAATGCCCGACCCTGCCAGCACCATCGCCATCCCCCAGGTGATCGAGGGCGTTTCCTGGTGGTTGGCGTAGGTGTAATCCAGCCCGTGGCGAAGGGCAAAATTCCTGGCGGGATAGAAATGGCGAATCAATTCCTCCAGGCTGACCGCGCCGGTGTTCATCATTGTGTAGAAGGGGTTGAGCTGAATCTCTCCGTTCCGCAATGCTTCTACCAGGCGTTCTTCTTGATCGGGAAAAGTGCTCAAAAAGTATTCGATTTCCCGTGCGTGGACCAGGTTGTAGTGGTTACGGTTCGGCAGGGGCTGATCACGGGTCTGTTCGGCAAGGTGAATCTCAGCCGCGGTCAACTCCGCATCGTCTCGAACCATCGGCTCGAAGCGGTCATACACCCACGTGGCGTCTGTGCAGACATCAGCCAGCAGGTAAACCGTCCAGGGGCGCTGACTTCCCACAGAGATTTGCGACCGGATTGCCTGCTTTCCGATCTCGAGGAGGAGATCGGCGGCTGGCTCGGGCGGGTGGGCGGGAAACAGGGTAGGCGCAAAGCAGCGATAATCATGGAGACCCGGTTCAAGGTCGAGCGCAGTGCGCGCCTGCATGCCGCCGGCTTGGATGGTGACGACCGCCGGGAGCACATCGCTCGCCGGGTTTTCGATTTGCACATTGATCCATTGGCAGAGCTGCCCGTTGTGGCGGCTGAAGAAGAGTGTTTCGTGGCTGGCGCGAATGGCGACCTTGCTCTCTGGGTTCATGGTCGGGGCTCCTTTGGGCGAGGGGCGTCTTATTTTTGATTCCAGACCCGTTCGATGATTTGAACTGCCTGGTCATAGGTATGAACCAGGGGATTGCGCAGTAGAGCGCGCAGGGCTTTGCCGCGGTCGTTCTCGACGATCGCCTCGACAGCCAGCATTTCATAGGCGCAGTTGCTTTGCAGCATGGCTTTGACATCGGGCGGGGCGTCGCCGCTGCACACGGGGCGGGCGCGACCCTTCTCGATGATCACCGGCACTTCAACAACCGCATCGGCAGGTAGCCAGGGGATGGTGTTGCCATTCTTGACGTTCAGGTAGAACAGAGGCGCCGTCCCGCTAGCGCTGTAGGTATCTTGCTCCACGAAGGCGTTCAGCACTGGTGCGACGATGTCGGCATACCAGCGCGCCTTGCGCCGCTGAATGCCCCCTGGAAGCTGCTGGTCGCGCAGGGAGGCTTTGTATTCATCCAGGAGTTCGTCCTGCAAGTCCAGCAATTCTTCTGCCCGGGTGGGCTTGCCTCTCTTCTTCTCCAGCATGCGGTCAGCGTGGAAGAAGTAATTGAAGTAAGGTCCGGGCACCGCGCCAATGGCGCGAATCAACTCCGGCTCAACGCCATCGGCAACCTGTTCGGCTTTCGCCAGCACTTCCGGCATCATATTCTTCCCGTTTTGCCAGACGCCCGTGACCCAGCCAAAATGGTGCATCCCCAGGTAATCGAAAGAGAGGGATTGCAGCGTCAGATTCAGCGCAGCAGCAATCTTCTCGAAGGCAGAGATTGGACCGTTGCACAAGCCAATCACCTTTATCTGGCTGTATTTCTGGATGGCATATTGCACCATGCTGCTCGGGTTCGCAAAATTGAACAATTGCGCCGTTGGGCAGACCTGTTCCATTTTTCGGGCGTATTCCAGGCTGGGCGGGATGGTGCGGAAGGCGTTGGAAAAACCGCCCGGTCCGACGGTCTCCTCTCCGGGAATGCCGAGTTCCAGGGGAAATGACTCGTCAAAGGCACGCGCTTCCAAACCGCCGGCGCGAATCTGGTTGAGCACCAGGTCCGCTCCCTCCAGCGCCTGGCTTAAATCGGTCGTCCAGGAGACTTGCAGCAGCGGGTCGCCTTCTGCCATCAGGCTGGCTACCCCTGCCACGCTTTCCAGTCTTTCGGCGCGGCGGGCGTACAAGACAATCGACAAAAGGTGATGACGTTCAGGCAATTGCCGGATGGCGCGCACCAATTCAGGCGTCGCGACGGCGCTCCCTCCCAGAACGACCAGCTTAGCCATATTTACCTCCTGTGATAGAACTCTCGAATGGCGTCGGTGACATAGACGACTTCCTGCTCGGTTAATTCTGGAAACATGGGCAGGCAGAGGATTTCGCCCAGGTGAGCGTCAGCAACAGGAAACGCTCCCGGCTTCAGACCCAGCTCCTGGTAAGCCGGCTGATAGGGTACCAGGTTGGGATAGATTGGCGCTGTGCTGATGCCGTGTTGACTCAGAAATGCCATCAAGGCATCGCGGTGCTGCGCCCGAATTGTGTAAAGGTAATAGGTATGTCGCACCTCGCCAACCTCCTGCGGCGTGATGACCGGCAATCCTTTCAGGCGCTCCGAGTACAGTTTTGCCCAGCGCTGCCTGGCGTTGATCCATTCATCCAGGTAGCGCAGCTTGACCCGCAAGATGGCTGCCTGCAGTTCATCCAGGCGCTGCTGATAGCCGACGATTTCGTTCACATATTTGACGTGCTGACCCATGTAGCGCAGGACCTTGAGCCGGTCATAGAGCTGCGGGTCATTGGTCGTCACCGCGCCGCCGTCGCCGCATGCGCCCAACACTTTGGTCGGGTAGAAGCTGAAACAGCCGATGTGCCCCCAGGAACCTGCCCGCTTTCCCTGGTATTCGGCGCCGTGCGCATGAGCGGCATCCTCGATGACCCAGATGCCATGCTGATTGGCAACCTCCATCAGGGCATCCATGGGAACCATCTGCCCGTACATGTGAACCGGCAGGATTGCCCGCGTGCGGGGTGTGATTTTCTTCTTGACCTGCTCGATATCCATGTTGAAGGTGATCGAATCGACATCGACAAAGACCGGCGTCGCGCCGGTGTAGGTGATTGCAAAGACCGTGGCGGCATAGGTGTTGGGCACCGTGATGACCTCATCGCCTGCGCCGATGTTGCATGCCAGCAACGCCAGGTGAAGCGCTTCGGTGCCATTGCTGATACCCAAGGCATAGTTCGTCTGGCAGAGGGCAGCAAATTCCTGTTCAAACGCCTGTACGGTGGGTCCCAAGATGTATTTGCCGGACGCCAGAACCTGCAGAACGGCAGGTTCAACTTCCGCCCGGATGCGCTCATATTGGCGCGTCAGGTTTTCGAGTGGAATTTGAAAAGTGATTTGGTTCATAAAAGGAGTCCTGTGTTGACATCATCTCATCAGATGTGTTACCATTATACATGAGCGATATAATCAGGTCAAGCATTATGTTGGACCAAGGAGGTGAAAGATTTGACTGTCATGAATACAAAACTCTCTCGCAGAAACCTTTCTGATGAAGTCACGCTTTGGCTGCAAAATGCCATTGCTGCCGGGACTTATAAACCTGGCGACCGTTTGCCCTCTGTGGAAACCCTGGCGATGGATTTAAACGTGGGGCGGAGTTCGGTGCGCGAGGCTTTGCGCACGCTGCAAGCCAAGGGCATGCTGGAGATTTACCACGGCAAGGGCTGTTTTGTCGCTGCGCCTAAGATTCACCTCGGCTCTGTTTTGAAGAGCTTCAGCGAGAACATCCGCCAGCGGGGGATGGCGCCGGGTTCCAGGATTCTGAAGCTCGAGGTTGCTCAGCCGGATGAAAAGATTCGCCAGCACCTCAAGCTGGAAAAGGGCGAAAAAGTCAATTTCCTTCACCGCCTGAGGCTGGCAGATAACGAACCGCTGGCAATCGAAATCTCTTGTACGCCGCACCGCTTGTTGCCCGATCTGCTGGACTTGCCGTGGGACGAGCATACTTCCCTCTATCAGGTGTTGCGAGAGAAGTATCGGCTCTACCCGGCATACGCCAAGCAGTCGATCACGGCGATCCTGTTGTCTGAATACCAGTCTTCGCTCCTGGGGGTCGGCGCCAGGACGCCTGGGCTTTCGATTGTACAGATTGCCTTCTCAGAGGGAGATGTGCCCATCGAATATGCCCAGGATATTTACCGGGGCGACCGTTACCAGTACGACATTGTCTTGTTGGCGCCTTGATGGAGTGATTCGCGCAAATCGCCGTCAAGTGATGACTTTACTCATACGCTTATTTGGAGGTGTTTATGACAGATTATGTCCTGCGCGGTAACATGACCAAAGAACAGGTTGATGCCTTCCTGGCTGAGCCGGTCATCGCCCGGCTTGCCACTGCCGGCGCAGACCATCCCCAGCCCCATGTTGTCCCCATCTGGTTTGTGTGGGATGGCGGGATCGTCTGGTTCTCCACCCCTGGGCGGTCGATCAAAGTCCAGGACTTAAAAGCCAACCCCAAGGCTTCGGTGAGCATCGATATTACCGAAGGCGGCTTGCGATACAAGGCGGTCATTCTGGAAGGCGATGTCGAGATCGTCTCGGGAACGGTCGAGGAGATCTCTCCGATCACGCTGCGCATTTATACCAAGTACCTGGGTGAGGAAGGTGTGCAATCTCCCACGCCGCGATCGTGGGCGCATGACCCCGATAATGTCATTCTGAAGCTCAAACCCAAGCGAATCAAAACCTGGGATTACTCCCACACCGGTCTGGCGCCCATCCCGGCAGGCGTCTCTTAGTCTGGCTTGCGGATTGGCATGGCATCCAGCACTGCCCAGCAGCGGGAGAATTCGTACTTGCCGCGCTCGAAGATGTGCCGAACCCCTTGCACAGTAATAGGCAGGTCGCTTTGGACGCAGACGGCATAGGGCGTGTTAGGCTGGACCACCGGTACTGTGGAAAGCTCAGTGCACTTGATTCGTTCTGCTGGGACGTTCAATGTGAATTCTGCCGGTTTCAGCACCGCGTTCGCAGGCTTGGTTTGCTTGCCCTGTACATCCACATCTCCACCTGGGATAAAGGTTATCCAGCAGTGCGCTTCGCTTTTGTTGGGGTTCAGAATCGTAATCCATTCACGCTCTTCGAGCTTGAATTTTGGCGAGGTGATGTAAACGCAGTCCACGTAATACCATTGAGTCTCCTGATCGCTCAACGGACCGGGGTGAAAGAGGAAAGTGCTCATGCTGTTGGTCACCCGTTCATCGCCAATTCGGTCGCCCACGGTCGCCTGGACGATGACCGGCGCGGTGCTCAGCACGCGCATGCCAAAGCGCTTATAGGGATTGCAGCCGGGAGGCAGGTTCTTGGTGCCCAGGTTATCGATGTCATCCTGTAGGTGCAGGCGACCCTGCCTGCCGGCAGGCAGGGTAAACTCGAAGTCCTTGGGGTCCTCGTCTTCGTAAAAGAAGGTGACTTTCACCTGGGCTTCTTGTGTCTGGCTCAGGTTGAGGATGAGCATCCAGGCGTCGTAAAAATTGATGCTTTTCACCATTTGTCCGGTGACCCAATCCTGGAAAGGGGCATATTGTGAGAAAAACTCGGTTGCATACCATTCTTGATACATGGAGACCTCCTGTGAAATTGGGTGTTACTGGTTGGTTTTGCTCAGGCAGGGTCCAGCTTGGGCGGTCGTCATTCCCTGCGGCTTTGGATGTTTCGAACTGCTCAATTGGGTGGAAATCGTTCCACCGGAACATCGAAGACAACTTATCATATCATCTGATGATATTATAATATAGCATATCCCTTGTGTTCAATGTTTTGCAAGAAAGGAAACATTATCTATGGCTGAAAGAAAGAAAATCCTGGTGACCGGCGGCTCTGGCAAAGCTGGCAAGTGGGTAATTAACGAGCTGCTCGAGAATGATTATGAGGTGACCAATGTTGACTTAAAGCCCTCCACCCAGGCGCATACCTTCTATGTGGATCTGTGTGATTTGGGGCAGACTTTTGGCGTGGTGGAAGGAAAGGATGCCATCGTACACCTGGCAGCCATCCCCTGGCCTGGCGAACATGCCCCAGAGGTGGTGTTCAGGAATAATATGATGTCCACCTTCAATGTCTTGCAGGCTGCATGCGTTTTGGGCGTCAAGAAAATTGTGCTGGCGGGCAGCGAGTCGGCTCTAGGGTTTCCATTCTTCTTTCGCCGCTTTAGCCCGGAATATCTGCCGATAGATGAAGACCATCCGCTGCTGGCGCAGGACGCCTATGGACTTTCGAAGATCTTGATCGAGGAGCTGGCGAGGGGTTTTGTGCGGCGCGACCCCTCCCTTTCGATCATCTCGCTCAGGCTCTCTTATATCATCCCTCCCGATGCATACGCCAATGAGCTGCGCCAGGCATGGGCGGATGTCCAGAACAATGACTTCAACTTATGGGCTTATATCGACGCCCGCGATGTCGCCCGGGCGTTCCGGCTGGCGCTGGAATACCCCCAGCCCGGTTTTGACGCCTTTTATATCGCTGCGCCCGATACGTTGATGCGTGAACCTACCTTGCAGTTGGTCGAACAGCGTTACCCGGGCGTCCGCCGCGTTGCCGAGGGGTTTGGCGGGCGTATGTCGCCGCTGGATTGCCGGCGCGCTGAAAAAGTGCTGGGCTTCACAGCGCAGCATACCTGGCAGCAAAATGTTGAGGCGGGGATGATGCCATGAAAATCGTCAAGGTAGAAACCACGCTCGTCTTTGCGCACTGGCGCAACTGGACTTTTGTGCGCCTGTACACCGATTCCGGCTTGATCGGGTTGGGCGAAGCCACCCTGCGCAGCCGTGAGCACGCCGTCGCCAGCGCCATCGAGGAGATGTCGCGGGTGCTGATCGGGCAGGACCCGTTTCGGATACAGGCGCACTGGCAGACCCTCTACCGCGACTTCCACAACCGGGGAGGAGCGGTCTTGATGACTGCCCTGAGCGGCATCGAGATTGCCTTGTGGGATTTGCTGGGACAGGAGCTGGGAGCGCCCATTTACCAGCTTCTTGGCGGAAAGCTGCGTGATCAGATCTGGGTGTATTCCAATGGCTGGTTCGAAGAAGCGACTACGCCGGAAGCGCAGGCAAAGAAGGCGCAAGCCTCTGTGGCGCAGGGCTTTACGGCGCTCAAATGGAATCCTTTTTCGGGCGCAGATGGCTGGATGTCCGCTGAAAACGCTCGCCTGGCGGTCGAGCGGGTGCAGGCTGTGCGCCAGGCGGTGGGCGATGACGTGGAGCTGTTGATCGAAACGCACGGCTTGTTGAACCCGGCGATGGCAGTGCAGATGACCGAGCGGCTGGCGCCGTTCAAGCCTCTTTTCATCGAAGAGCCGGTCCCCCCGGAAGACCTGAAAGCCATGGCTTATGTGCACCAGCGTTCGCCCATCCCGGTGGCTACGGGAGAACGGCTGCACACCCGCTACCAGTTTGCCGACCTTTTGGAGTTGCGCGCCGTTGATATCATCCAGCCGGATGTGCTCCATGCCGGCGGCTTTTTCGAGCTGCGCCTGATTGCCGCCATGGCAGAGGCGCGTTACATCAGCTTTGCGCCGCACAACTCGTCCAGCCCGGTGGGCACGATGGCTTCGCTTCACCTGGATGCCTGCACGCCGAATTTTTTGATTCAGGAATTGCCGGTGTGCGATGTCCCCTGGCGCGATGAGATCGTCGAGCCGCCGGCGGAAGTGGTAACGGGTGGACGCCTGGCGGCGCCTTCTGCGCCCGGCTTGGGCGTGCGCCTGAACGAAACGATAGCGAAAAAATACCCCTATCAAAATCCTGACCAGGCGGCGCTGATGGCTGGCGCTACGCCGGACACTGAACGATTAGCAAAGAGCTTAGGAAGGAAATGACATGGGAAAGACATTACGCATCAACCTGAATGACCTTTCCTGGAAGGTGGAGGAATGGGACGACGCCTTTCGCAGGCTGTACATCGGCGGCTGGGGTTTCATCGCTTATTACCTGCTCAAGGAGCTTCAGCCGGGCATCGACCCGCTGGGTCCAGAAAACAAGCTCATTTTTGCCAACGGCGCGGTGACAGGCGCGGCGGTGGGCGGAAGCGGGCGCAGCGCCGTGGGGGGAAAATCGCCGCTCACCGGCGGGTTTGGCGAGGCGGATGTGGGCGGCTATTTTGGCGCTGAGCTGGCGCGCACCGGCTATGATGTCATCATCATCGAAGGGCAGGCAGCCGAACCGGTCTATCTTTGGATCACCAATGACCAGGTGGAAATTCGCCCGGCTGCACACCTGTGGGGCAACCTGACGGCGCGCACCCAAGCCATCTTGCACGAGGAGCTGGGCGATCACCGCGTCCGGGTGGCGCAAATCGGTCCGGCGGGCGAGCGGCTGGCGCCCCTGGCGGCAGTGATGCACGATATTAATCGCGCCGCGGCTCGCACTGGACTGGGCGCCGTGATGGGGTCCAAAAAGCTCAAGGCGGTTGCGGCGCGGGGGACGGGCAAGCCTGTGGTGGCTGATCCGGCTGCCGTTACCCGCCTGGCAAAGTGGTACGCCAAAGAGTACCCCAATACCTGGGCGAACAGCCTGCACCATGTGGGCACTGCAGGGGGCGTCCAAAACCACCAGCTCAGCGGCGGGTTGCCCAGTTTCAACTTTCACAAGGGCACCTTTGACGGTTGGGAAGCCATTTCGGGCGAGCGGATGACCGAGACCATCTTGAAAGAGCGAGATACCTGCTTTGCCTGCCCCGTTCACTGCAAGCGGGTGGTCGAGGTGCAGGAAGCGCCCTTCCAGGTGGACGCCGTCTATGGCGGACCAGAATATGAGACCATTGGTTCGTTCGGTTCGATGTGCGGGGTGGATAACCTGGCGGCGGTGGCTTACGCCAACCAGTTATGCAACGCCTATGGGCTGGACACCATCTCCGCCGGCGTCACCGTTGCCTGGGCGATGGACTGCTTCGAGCGCGGTTTGCTCACGCTGGAAGATACCGGCGGGTTGGAACTGCGCTTTGGCAATGCCGAAGCCATGGTCAAAGCCGTCGAATGGATGGGGAAGCGGGAAGGCTTTGGCTATTTGCTCTCGCAGGGCAGCCGGCGCGCCGCCGCTCACATCGGGCGCGGCGCTGAGCAGTTTGCCGCACACGTCAAGGGGCTGGAAGTCCCCATGCACGAGCCCCGTATCAAGTATGGGCTGGGAATCGGATACGCCGTTTCGCCCACCGGCGCCGACCATAACCACAATTTCCACGACGCCGATTACCTGAGCGAAGAGTCGATCAAGCCGCTGGCGCGCTATGGCATCACAAAGGTGCTGCCCATCCACGACCTGGGACCCGAAAAGATGCGCCTGGCGGCAATCGAGATTCCCTGGTCGGTGGTGATGAACATGATCGGTTTTTGCGGCTTTGTGTTCTTCACCTACGACCGCCCTCGCCTGGTGGAGCTTGTCCAGGCGGTCACCGGATGGGATATCCAGGAAGAAGAGCTGCTGCGCGCGGGCGAACGCGCCTACACGATGGCGCGCGCCTTCAACGCCCGCGAGGGCTTTTCCAGGCGCGATGATGTGTTGCCGCCTGTCTTCAGCCAGCCTTTCGAGGCGGGACCTTCGGCGGGCAATTACCTGCCCCCCGACCAGGTGGAAGCCGCGCTGACCACATTCTACGAACTGATGGGCTGGGATCCGCTGAACGGCGTCCCTCAACGCCAGCGCCTGGAAGCTCTGGGGGTCGGCTGGGTGTTTGATCTACTCTAAGCCGTCATCCTGCCAGGGCAGGGGAGCCGGCTTTGCCATCACCGAAAAGCAGGCGCGAATCGTCTGCCGGTCCTCTTCCACGATGAGGCGGGTTTGCTGGATGGCAATGGGCAGTGAACTGATGTAGCGGGCGCCAAAGATCTTGTTCTTGATGACCAGTTCGTCCATGAAGACCGGCAGCACGCGCTCTGCCCCAACCCTGAAGGGATATTGCTTTTGCGCGCCGTCGTTGTAGTAGGCGAACAGCGTCACGTCGACTGGTTCGGGATGTGGATTGAGCAGGAATGCCCATTCCGGCTCTTTCAAACGCTGACCGGGCACATCGATCACCAGCGCATCGGCGTAATAATTGACCCGCGCAAGCCGGTCGCTGCAGATGACGGAGTGCATGGCGCGGGTGTACCAGTCGGCTTTGTCTTCCACGCCGTAGTAGCCGGTGGTAATCTGGATAACCATCGGCTCGGAGCATTCGATCTTGCAGCCGAAGCGCTCGTTTTGGCGGACTTCAGGGCAGGAAAGCAAGTGCAGGTTAGAGCCCGTCAGGGCGCGCGCCTGGCGCAGCAGGGTGGTAGGTTCAGAATGCTCATAGTAGAAGGTGAACTTCATCTCGGCATCCCGCGGGGCGGGGTTGAACAGGCACACCCAGGTTGACTGGCGGTTGGGGTTCGCCTCGTCTTCCAGCAAGTAGCCGTCTGCAAAGTAGTGTATTTTTGACATCAATGCCTCCTGTAGGGTGATGGTTTTTATGGGCTGCCGTCGAGATAAAGCAACCAGATGGATTGGAATGATTGGTTATCGACGCCGGCAGCGAAAGCCGCCCGCCTGCCGTCCGGCGACAGCCTGCCCTTCACGGGCTGCAAGCCTTCCAGCCCGGCAACCTGGCAGAAGTTGACCCACTCGACCAGCAGGTCGCTGCTGGAAAGATACCCTGCCAGCTTCCAGCAGCCCGCCTCATCCTGGTAGGCGACCCAGCCATCCCAAGAGGGCGGCTGCGGCAGCCTGGTTTTCGCGCTGGCAGGCTGGAGCGCCGTCTCTTTCACATCCAGCAGAATCAGCTCAGCGGCGGTCCCAGCCGGGGACAGGTCGGCGGAAGGCGGTTTGCTGGAGGGATAGCGGTTCCTGACCTGCTTGGAAATGCGGCATGGCAGGCAATATTCCCAGGTGTTCTGAAACGCCCGAAAATACACCGAGCTCGAATCCTCCGACCACCAAATGGGCTGGTCTGTTTCGAGCGCGACTCTGCCGTCTTGGTACAGGGCTTGGATGGCGTCTGGCGGCAATGCCTGGTCTTGAACGACCTTGAGTCGCGGCGGTAAAGCGCCCGGCGCATGCGCCTGCTGGACGAGGCTGAACAGCAGGATGACGGCGAGAACGAAGCCGGAGGCAAGCAAGAGCCATAACCGAAGCCTGAGTTTCGCGCCGCGCATGACGGTATTATATACGGGATGAGGGTTGTTCAGCAACTCTGAAGGTGGGACAGAGGGGGGAAGATGACGGGGGCGCCGGGAGGTGGCGCAAAAGGCTGAATGGCATTTGCTCCTGGAGCGCTGGCGCCGGTACTTCCATCTGTCAAGATCAAGGTAAAATAATCCCATCCTTCCGCGTTGGACGAATTGCACTCTTCAAACCAAAGGGAAACCCCATGCGCCAAAGTACGAAATTCATCTCCGTATTGCTGCTCATCCCAATCCTGGCAGCCTGCGCGCCTCCTCCAGCACAAGAGAGCGCGCTTCCACCTGCGCCATCCGCGACGCCCACTCCGCTGCCGACCCAGACGCCCGAACCTACCGCCACGGCTACACCCGTCCCCGAACCCTTTCGGATCGCCGCCGGCTACCTGGAACGATGGGATGGCGCCGCCTACCAGCAGATGGTGGCAGCCAGCTCGTACCTCGTGGATGCGTCCCAGGAATGGGTAACGGCTTTCGATTCGTCTGGAATGCCCGTGGCGGTCTATCACGCCGCGAGCGGGTTAGTCCTCCAGCCCGGCGAAACCGGCCTGATCAGCCTCGACGGCGTCCCCCACGTCTGGAACCCGGAAAAGTTGACGTGGGAGGCGCTGACTTTCAACCTGCTGGACGGGCGACTGGTTAGGTATAACGAAACAAGCCGGATGATTGAGCCGATAACAGCGGTGGAGCCGCTCAATTTGGAAGACAAATTCGCCCGGTTTGCCCCGGCGCTGAACCAGTTC
>Ga0073932_1000918_pt1 | contig 63752 bp, 70 predicted proteins | sample DewCreD2012metaG_FD_76967 | JGI IMG/M metagenome (GOLD analysis project Ga0073932, IMG submission 76967) | Hot spring sediment bacterial and archeal communities from British Columbia, Canada, to study Microbial Dark Matter (Phase II) - Dewar... ...
ATCACCGCGTGCTCGACCAGTCGGTGCGCGAGATCGTCGGCACGGCGAAGCGGACCGGCGCCCGGGTGCGCGGTCCGATCCCGTTGCCCAACGAGATCGAGCGGTTCACCGTGAACCGCTCGCCGCACATCGACAAGAAGAGCCGCGAGCAGTTCGAGATCCGGACGCACAAGCGGCTCCTCGACATCGTCGACCCGACGCCGCAGACCGTGGACGCGCTCATGAAGCTCGACCTCGCGGCCGGCGTCGACGTCGAGATCAAGCTCTGAGGGGACGGCGATGCGAACGGGCCTGCTCGCCCGCAAGGTCGGCATGACGCGGCTGTTCGGCGTCGACGGCAGCCACGTGCCGGTGACCGTGCTCAAGGTCGACAAGTGCGAGGTGGTGGCGGTGCGGACGCCCGAGAAGGACGGCTACTGCGCCGTTCAACTCGGCGCCGGCAAGGCCAAGACCAAGAACGTCACCAAGCCGATGCGCGGCCATTTCGCCAAGGCGAAAGTGGAGCCCAAGGCGAAGCTCGTCGAGTTCCGGGTCTCGCCCGATGCGCTGCTCGAGGTCGGCAGCGAGATCCACGTGGGCCATTTCGTCGCCGGGCAGCATGTCGACGTGTCGGCGATCTCGATCGGCAAGGGCTTCGCCGGGGCGATGAAGCGGCACAATTTCGGCGGGCTCAGGGCGAGCCACGGTGTGTCGATCTCGCACCGCTCGCACGGTTCGACCGGTAACCGGCAGGACCCGGGCAAGGTCTTCAAGGGGAAGAAGATGGCCGGCCACATGGGGGCGCGGCGGGTGACGGTGCAGAACCTCGAGGTGTTCGGCGTCGATCCGGCGACCGGGATCATTCTGGTCAAGGGCGGGGTGCCCGGTGCCAAGGGGGCCTGGGTCGAGGTGCGCGACGCGGTCAAGCGGGCGCTGCCCAAGGAAGCGCCGTTCCCGGCCGCGATCGTCAAGCCCGGCGAGGAGGCCCAAGCGATCGTCCACGAGGAGCCGGAGGCGTGAGCATGCAGCTCCCCGTGAAGAACCTCGAGGCGCAGGAGGTCGGGACAATCGAACTCGACGACGCGATCTTCGGCGTCGAGGTCCGGCCCGACATCCTCCAGCGGGTGGTGGTCTGGCAGCTCGCCAAGCGCCGGGCCGGGACCCACAAGGTCAAGACCCGGGGCGAGGTCAACCGCACCGGGGCCAAGATGTACAAGCAGAAGGGCACCGGGCGGGCGCGGCACGGCTCGCGGCGGGTCAACATCTTCCGCGGCGGCGGGGTCGCCTTCGGCCCGGTGGTCCGCAGCCACGCGATCGACTTGCCGAAGAAGGTCCGCGCCCTCGGCCTCAAATGCGCCCTCTCGGCCAAGGCCAAGGAGGGCAAGCTCGTGGTGGTCGACGCGCTGCGCATCGACGAGCCCAAGACCAAGCGGGTGCAGGCGGCGCTCGAGCGGCTCGGCATCGGCTCGGCCTTGATGATCGCCGGCAAGGAGGTCGACCGGAATTTCGCGCTCGGCGCGCGCAACCTGCCGGGGATCGACGTGCTGCCGGTGCAGGGCGCCAACGTCTACGACATCCTGCGGCGCGACACGCTCGTGCTCACCACCGAGGCGGTCCACGGCCTCGCGGAGCGGCTCGCATGATCCGGCCCAGCACCTACGATCTGATCATCGCGCCGGTGATCACCGAGAAGGCGACGCTGCTCTCGGAGAAGAACCAGGTCGTCTTCAAGGTCCGGCCGGATGCGACCAAGCCGCAGATCAAGGCCGCGGTCGAGGCGCTCTTCAACGTCAAGGTCACGGCCGTCAACACGATGAACGTGAAGGGCAAGGTCAAGCGGTTCCGTGGACGGCCGGGCAAGCGGCCGGACGTCAAGAAGGCGATCGTGACGCTCGCCGAGGGATCGCGGATCGACGTGACGACGGGGATCTGAGGCGATGGCGCTCAAGACCTACAAGCCCACGAGCCCCGGCCGCCGGCAGCTCGTCCTCGTGGACCGCTCCGAGCTTTGGAAGGGTAAGCCGGTCAAGGCTCTGACCCGCGGCAAGCCGTCCACCGGTGGGCGCAACAACCACGGTCACATCACGGTCCGGTTCCGTGGCGGCGGGCACAAGCGGGCGTACCGGTTGATCGACTTCAAGCGGCGGAAGTGGGACGTGCCGGCGACCGTGGAGCGGCTCGAATACGATCCGAACCGCACCGGCTTCATCGCGCTCTTGCGCTACGCCGACGGCGAGCAGTCCTACATCTTGGCGCCGCAGCGGCTGGCCCCGGGCGACACGGTGATCGCCGGGGAGAAGGTCGACATCAAGCCGGGCAACGCGGCACCGTTGAAGAACATTCCGGTCGGCACGATCATCCACAATGTCGAGCTCAAGATCGGCAAGGGTGGGCAGCTCGCCCGCTCGGCCGGGACGTTCGCCCAGCTGATCGGCCGGGACGGCGACTACGCGCAGGTCCGGCTCATGTCGGGCGAGATCCGGCTCGTCCACCAGAATTGCATGGCGACGGTGGGCGCCGTTTCCAACCCCGACCATCAGAACGTCAATTGGGGCAAGGCCGGGCGGATGCGCTGGAAGGGCCGCCGGCCGCACAATCGTGGCGTCAGCATGAACCCGATCGACCATCCGCACGGCGGCGGCGAGGGGAAGACCTCGGGCGGCCGGCACCCGGTGAGCCCGTGGGGCCAGCCCACCAAGGGCCACAAGACGCGGCGCAACAAGCGGACCACGGCGATGATCGTGAGGAGCCGCCATCTCGCCAAGAAGAGGGGTGGCTGAGCGATGCCGCGTTCGGTCTGGAAGGGCCCGTTCGTCGACGGCTATCTGCTCGACAAGGCCGAGAAGGTGCGGGCCTCGGGGCGCAACGACATCATCAAGACGTGGTCGCGGCGATCGACGATCGTGCCGGACTTCGTCGGCCTGACGTTCGCCGTGCACAACGGCAAGAAGTTCGTGCCGGTCTACGTCACCGAGAACATGGTCGGCCACAAGCTCGGCGAGTTCGCGCCGACCCGGACGTTCCACGGTCACGGCGCCGACAAGAAGGTCAAGAGGAAGTAGGATGGGCAAGCCCAAGCAGGAGCGGCGGCTGGCCGAGAACGAGGCGATGGCGCAAGGGCTCATGTTGCGCGTGAGCCCGCGCAAACTCGACCTCGTGGCCGGGCTGATCCGCGGGTTGCCGGCCGGGCGGGCCGTGACCGCGCTCACCTTCACGCGGAAGCGGGCGGCGGCGACGGTCAAGAAGGTGCTCGAGAGCGCCATCGCCAACGCCGAGAACAATCACGGGCTCGACGTCGACCGGCTGGTGGTGGCGGAGGCGAGCGTCGGCAAGCAGCTCGTCATGAAGCGGCTGCACGCGCGGGCGCGGGGGCGGGCCGCCCGGATCCACAAATATTGGAGCCGGCTCAGGATCGTCGTGCGGCAAGTCGAGGAGGCAGCCTGATGGGCCAGAAGGTCAATCCGGTCGGGCTGCGGCTCGGCATCCACCGCACCTGGGATTCGCGCTGGTACGCCGATTCCGACTACGCCAAGCTCTTGGCCGAGGATCTGCAGATCCGCTCGTTCCTCGAGAAGCGGCTGGCGCAGGCCGGGGTGAGCCGGGTGATCGTCGAGCGGCCGGCCAAGAAGGCACGCGTCACGATCCACACCGCCCGGCCGGGCGTGGTGATCGGCAAGAAGGGCGCGGAGATCGAGACGCTGCGCAAGGAGCTCGCCCAGCGCTGCTCGGGTGAGGTGACGCTCAACATCGTCGAGGTGCGCAAGCCCGAGCTGGATGCCAAGCTCGTGGCCGAGAACATCGCCCAGCAGCTCGAGAAGCGGGTGACCTTCCGCCGCGCCATGAAGCGGGCGGTGCAGTCGGCGATGCGGCTCGGCGCGCAGGGCATCAAGGTGACCTGCGGCGGCCGGCTGGGCGGGGCGGAGATCGCGCGGACCGAGTGGTACCGCGAGGGCCGGGTGCCGTTGCACACGCTGCGCGCCAACATCGACTTCGGCCGGGCGACCGCCAAGACCCCGTACGGGACTTGCGGCGTCAAGGTGTGGGTTTATCGGGGCGAGATCCTCGAACACGATCCGATGGCCTACGACCGCCGGCTCGCCGAGGCCGGGCCCGGGCCGCGGTCGGAAGGGCGGCGGGGGAGCGAGGCCTGATGCTGCAGCCGAGCCGGACCAAGTTCAGGAAGGCCCACAAGGGGCGGATCCACGGGCTCGCCAAGGGTGGCTACACGCTGACCTTCGGCGCGTTCGGGATGAAGGCGCTCGAGCCCGAGCGGGTGACGGCGCGGCAGATCGAGGCCGCCCGCCGGGCGATCACGCGGCATTTGAAGCGCGCCGGGCGGGTCTGGATCCGGGTGTTCCCGGACGTGCCGGTTACCAAGAAGCCCGCCGAGGTGCGGATGGGCAAGGGCAAGGGCTCGGTCGAGTACTGGGTGTGCCGGGTCAAGCCCGGGCGCATCCTGTTCGAGATCGACGGGGTGCCGGCCGAGCTCGCGGCCGAGGCGATCGCGCGCGGCGCGGCCAAGCTGCCGATCCGGACCAAGTTCGTGGCGCGCGTGCAGGAAGGGGCGTGAGGCGATGACCGCGGCGGAGCTGCGCACGCAGACCGACGACCAACTGAGGGGCAGGCTGCTCGACCTCAAGAAGGAGCAGTTCAACCTGCGCTTCCAGAAGGCGACGGGGCAGCTCGAGAGCACGCGGCGCGTCCGCGAGGTGCGGCGCGAGATCGCCCGGGTGTTGACGGTGATGAACGAGCGGCGTCGGGCGGCCGCGGCCAAGGCTCGAGGGGTGTGAGGCGATGCCGAGGCGAGTGCTGCAAGGCGTGGTGGTGAGCGACAAGGCCGACAAGACGATCGTCGTGCGGGTCGATCGGCGGGTCATGCATCCGATCTACGGCAAGACGGTCAAACGGTCGAAGAAGTACATGGCGCACGACCCGGAGAACCGGTTCAAGGTCGGCGACGTGGTGAAGATCCGCGAGTGCCGGCCGCTCTCGGCGCGCAAGCGCTGGGAGGTACTGGTCGAAGGTGGCGAAGCCACGGGCCAGGGGTGAGGATCCAGCCATGATCATGCCGGAGACCGATCTCGAGGTGGCCGACAATTCGGGCGCGCGGCGGGTCGAGTGCATCCGCGTGCTGGGCGGCTCGCACCGCAAATGGGGCACGGTGGGCGACGTCATCGTCGTGGCCATCAAGGAGGCGATCCCGCGCGGCAAGGTGAAGAAGGGTGAGGTGGCCAAGGCGGTGATCGTGCGGACCGCCAAGGAGATCCATCGCCCCGACGGCAGCTCGATCCGCTTCGACAAGAACGCGGCGGTGCTGATCAACAATCAAGGCGAGCCGATCGGGACCCGGATCTTCGGGCCGGTCACCCGTGAGCTCCGGGCGAAGAAGTTCATGAAGATCATTTCGCTGGCGCCCGAGGTGCTCTGATGGCCGCCAAGATCAAGAAGGGCGACAGGGTCGTGGTCACGACCGGCCGCGACAAGGGCAAACAGGGCGAGGTGCTCAAGGTGTTCCCGGACGAGGGGCGGGCGATCGTCCAGGGTGTGCGGCTCGTCAAGCGGCACACCAAGCCTTCGCCGCGCAACCCGCAAGGCGGGATCGTGACGAAGGAGGCGCCGATCGCGATCGCCAACCTCGCCCACATCGACCCCAAGGACGGGAGGCCGACCCGGGTCGGTTTCCGGCTGCTCGAGGACGGCCGCAAGGTGCGCTACGCCAAGCGCTCCGGCGAGCTGATCGACCGCTGAGGGACGCGCCATGGCGAGGCTCAAGGAGCATTACGAGAGCACGGTCCGCCCGCAGCTGATCGAGCGGTTCGGCTACAAGAACGCGCTGCAGGTGCCGCGGCTCGAGAAGATCGTGTTGAACATGGGAGTGGGCGAGGCGGTCGCGGACCGCAAGAAGCTCGACAACGCGATGCGCGACATGGCGCTGATCGCCGGCCAGAAGCCGGTGCCCTGCCGGGCCCGCAAGTCGGTCGCCAACTTCAAGGTCCGCAAGGGCATGCCGATCGGCTGCAAGGTCACGTTGCGCCGCGAGCGGATGTACGAGTTCCTCGATCGGCTGATCAACATCGCGCTGCCGCGGGTGCGCGATTTCCGCGGCGTGCCGGACAAGGCGTTCGACGGGCGCGGCAACTACGCGTTCGGCATCAAGGAGCAGATCATCTTCCCGGAGATCAACTTCGACGAGGTGGACGAGGTGCGGGGTATGGACATCATCATCTGCACCACGGCCAAGACGAACGAGGAGGCGAAGGCCCTCCTCGCGGGCTTCAACATGCCGTTCCGGAAGTGAGCCATGGCCAAGAAGAGCGCGATCGAGAAGAACGAGCGGCGCCGTCGCCTGGTCGCGAAGTTCAAGGCCAAGCGCGCCGAGCTCAAGAAGATCGTGATGGACAGGAGCCGGGAGCCCGAGGAGCGGTTCGAGGCGACCCTCGCGCTCGCGGCGCTGCCGCGCAACGGTGCTGCGGTGCGGGTGCGCAATCGCTGCGGGCTGACCGGGCGGCCGCGCGGCTATTACCGGAAGTTCGGACTGTCGCGGATCGCGTTGCGGGAGCTCGCGAGCCAGGGGCAGATCCCGGGCTGCGTCAAGGCGAGCTGGTGAGGGCGGGGAACGGTGATGGTGGGCTCTGATCCGCTCGGCGACATGCTGACGCGCATCCGCAACGCCCAGCGCGCGCAGAAGAGCACGGTCCGCTCGCCGGCTTCGAAGCTGCGCGCGCGGGTGCTCGACGTGCTCAAGCGCGAGGGGTACATCCGCAATTACGAGACGATCGACGTGCGGCCGGGCATCAAGGAGCTGTCGATCGAGCTCAAATACCACAATGGCGAGCCGGTGATCCGCGAGCTGAAGCGGGTCTCCAAGCCGGGCCGGCGCATCTATGCGGGTGTGAAGGACCTGCCGAAGGTGTACAACGGGCTCGGTATCGCCATCATCTCGACGCCGCGTGGCGTGGTCTCGGACGCCGAGGCGCGCGAGCTCAAGGTCGGCGGCGAGATCCTCTGCACGGTGTTCTGAGCCATGTCGCGCATCGGCAAGCATCCGGTCCCGGTTCCCGCGGGCGTGACGGTCGCGCTCGAGGGCAACACGGTCCGCGTCAAGGGTAAGCTCGGCGAGCTCGCCCAGCTCCTGCCGCCCGAGGTCACGGTGGTCCTCGAGGGGGGCAAGCTCGTGGTGAAGCCGCGCTCGGCCGAGGAGCGGGCGCGGGCGATGTGGGGCCTGTCGCGCTCGCTCGTGGCCAACATGGTCAAGGGTGTGACGGAGGGCTTCACCCGTAAGCTCGAGATCAACGGTGTCGGCTACCGGGCAGCCTCGGACGGCAAGATCTTGACGCTCCAGCTCGGCTACAGCCACGACATCAAGTACGCGATTCCGCCCGACATCAAGATCACCTGCGAGAGCCCGACGCAGATCACGATCAGCGGGGCCGACAAACAGAAGGTCGGCCAGATCGCCGCCGAGATCCGCAGCTTCCGCAAGCCCGAGCCGTACAAGGGCAAGGGGATCAAGTACGCGGAGGAGGTGATCCTCCGCAAGGAAGGCAAGAAGAAGTGACCATGCTCAGCGCAGAGGAGCGGTTCGAGCGACGGGCACGGCGGGTCCGCTACCGGATCCGCACCCAGGCCGGCGGCCGGCCGCGGCTCACGGTCCACCGCTCGAGCCGGCACATCTACGGCCAGATCATCGACGACGCCGCGGGCCGCACGCTGGTGGCCGCCTCGACGCTCGACAAGGAGCTCCGGGGCGAGCTCAAGACCGGTGCCGACAAGGCTGCGGCGAAGCGGGTCGGGCTCTTGCTCGCGCAGCGGGCCAAGGCGGCCGGGATCGACGTGGTGGTCTTCGACCGGGGCGGCTACAAATATCACGGCCGGGTGCAGGCCCTGGCCGAGGGCGCCCGCGAGGGCGGGCTCGTCTTCTGAAGGCGGGAAGGGCATGGCACGAGGTCGCGAGCGGACGGGCGGCGAGGAGCGCAGCGAGGGCGAGCTGATCGACCGGCTCGTCAGTGTCAACCGGGTCGCCAAGGTGGTCAAAGGCGGCCGCCGGTTCGGCTTTTCCGCGCTCGTCGTGGTGGGCGACGGCAAGGGGCGGGTGGGCTACGGCTCGGGCAAGGCGCGCGAGGTGCCGGAGGCGGTCCGCAAGGCGACCGAGCAGGCCAAGCGCAGCATGATCCGGGTACCGCTGCGCCAGGGTCGGACCCTGCACCACGACGTGCTGGGCCGGTTCGGGGCGGGAAGCGTGGTGCTGCGGGCGGCGCCGCCGGGCACCGGAATCATCGCCGGGGGACCGATGCGCGCGGTCTTCGAAGCCCTCGGGATCGGCGACGTGGTCGCCAAGTCCCTGGGCTCGACCAACCCGCACAACATGGTGAAGGCGACCTTCGTGGCGCTGCAGAAGGTGTGCTCGCCCCGCACGGTCGCGGCCAAGCGGGGCAAGAAGGTGAGCGATCTGATCGGCCGCCGCGAGAACGTCGAGGCGGCGCGGGCCGAGTGAGCCGGGGTCGAGCGAGCGTGGAGGAGCGAGCGGTGAGCGGCGGCAAGCTCAAGATCACCCAGATCGGCAGCCCGATCGGCCGGCCGGCCGACCAACGGGCGACGCTCGTCCGCCTCGGCCTCAACAAGCTGCACCGCACGCGGATCGTCGAGGACACGCCCGCCAATCGCGGGCGGATCCAAAAGGTCCGCCATCTGCTGCGGGTCGAGCCGGTCGAGAGCGCGTGAGGATCCAGCGATGAAGCTCAACGAGCTCAAGGACAATCCGGGCGCCCGGCAGGCGAGGAAGCGGCTCGGGCGGGGCATCGGCTCCGGCCTCGGCAAGACCGCCGGCAAGGGTCACAAGGGTGCCAAGGCCCGCACCTCGAACCCCAAGCCACCTTGGTTCGAGGGCGGTCAGATGCCGATCTACCGCCGGCTGCCCAAGCGCGGCTTCAAGAACCCGACCCGCGGCGAGTTCGTCGTGCTCAACCTCGACACGCTGCAGGCGGCGGTCGAAGCCGGCAAGATCGCGGCCGGGGCGCGGCTGGACGCGGCCGCCCTGGTCGAAAGCGGCGTGTTGCGCCGGGCGCGCGACGGCGTGCGGCTGCTGGCCCGCGGCGAGCTCACGGTGCCCTTGATCCTCGAGGTCGCGCACGCGTCCAAGAAGGCGATCGAGGCGGTCGAGCGGGCGGGAGGCAAGGTCGTCTTGCCGGCCGAGCCGGCTGCCGCCTGAAGGAGTCGGCGATGGCCTCGGCGGCCGAGCAGCTCGCGAGCGCGATCAATTTCGGGGCCTTCGCCAAGGCCACCGAACTCAAGAAGCGGATCTGGTTCACGCTCGGCTGCCTGATCGTCTACCGCCTCGGCACCTACGTGCCGTTGCCGGGCATCGACCCGGCGATCATGGCGCAGATCTTCGAGCAGCAGCGCGGCGGCATCCTCGGCATGTTCAACATGTTCGCGGGTGGCGCGCTCGAGCGGATGTCGATCTTCGCGCTCGGCATCCTGCCCTACATCTCCGCCTCGATCATCCTCCAACTCATGACGGCCGTCTCGCCGACGCTCGAGCAGCTCAAGAAGGAGGGCGAGAGCGGGCGGAAAAAGATCAACCAATATACCCGTTACCTCACCGTCGTCTTGGCCGCCTTCCAGGCCTGGGGCTTGGCGATCGGCCTCGAGGCGACCTCGGGGCCGAACGGTTCGGCGGTGATCGATCCGGGCTGGTTCTTCCGCATCACGACGGTCATCACGATCGTCGGCGGCACCGTCTTCTTGATGTGGCTGGGCGAGCAGATCACCGCGCGGGGGATCGGCAACGGCATCTCGCTGATCATCTTCGTGGGCATCATCGCGGCCTTGCCTTCGGCGTTGGCGGCGCTGCTCGAGCTCGGCCGCACCGGAGCGATGTCCACGCTCTTCATCCTCTTCCTGTTCGTGATGGCGGCCGCGGTCGTCACCTTCATCGTCTACGTCGAGCGCGCCCAGCGCCGGCTCCTGGTCCAGTACCCCAAGCGGATGGTGGGCGGGAACCGGATGTTCGGCGGTGAGAGCTCGCACCTGCCCTTGAAGCTCAACACCGCGGGCGTGATCCCGGCGATCTTCGCGAGCTCGCTCCTGTTGCTGCCCGCGACGATCGGCAGCTTCACCGGCCAGGGTGGCCCCGAGTGGCTGATCGTGATCACGAGCGCGCTGGGTTACGGCCAGCCGCTGCACATCGCGATCTACGTCGCCCTCATCGTGTTCTTCGCCTTCTTCTACACCTCGATCGTCTTCAACCCGCAAGAGACGGCCGAGAACCTCAAGAAGCACGGCGGGTTCATCCCCGGCATCCGGCCCGGCCAGCGTACCGCCGAATATCTCGACTACGTGTTGACCCGGCTCACGGCCGTCGGCGCGGTCTACCTCGCGGCGGTCTGCGTGCTACCGGAGATCCTGATCGCGCAATATGCCGTGCCGTTCTATTTCGGCGGCACCTCGCTGTTGATCGTGGTCTCGGTGACCATGGACACGGTGGCGCAGATCCAGTCGCACCTCATCGCCCATCAATACGAGGGGCTCATCAAGAGGGCGCGGCTCAAGGGGAGACGGGGATGAGGCTCGTCCTGCTCGGGCCCCCCGGGGCCGGCAAGGGGACGCAGGCGCGCTGGCTCGTGGAACGCTACGGCATCCCGCAGCTCTCGACCGGGGACATGCTGCGCGAGGCGGTCGCTCGGGGCACCGAGATCGGGCGTCAGGCCAAGGCGGTCATGGAGCGGGGTGAGCTCGTCTCGGACTCGATCATCAACGCCATCGTCGCCGAACGGATCGCCCAGCCGGACTGCGCGCGGGGCTTCGTGCTCGACGGGTATCCGAGGACCCTCGCACAGGCGGAGGCGCTCGATGCGATGCTCGCGGCGCGCGGGCAGAAGCTCGATGCGGTGATCGAGATCCGGGTCGACGTCGAGGCCCTGGTCGAGCGGATCGCCGGCCGGTTCGCCTGCGCCAAGTGCGGCGCGGGCTACCACGACCGCTTCAAGCGACCCAAGGTCGAGGGTGTGTGCGACCTGTGCGGCTCGACCGAGTTCACCCGCCGCAAGGACGACAATCCGGAAGCGGTCCGCACGCGCCTCCAGACCTACGAAGCGCAGACCGCGCCGCTCCTCCCCTATTACCGGGCGCGCGGTCTGCTGCGGACGGTCGACGGCATGGCGCCGATCGAGGCGGTGACCGCGGCGATCGGTCGCGTGTTGGCGGAGGAGGGTGGTTGACGAGCGGTTCGTCGCCCCTATACTCCGTGCGCTTTTCGGGCGCGATGCCGGAAGGGGCGGTATCGCGCGTCGCTCGTTCGAGCGAGCCCAGGAGGTCCTGACTTGGCCCGTATCGCCGGCGTCAACATCCCGAGCCAGAAGCCGATCTGGGTCGCTTTGACCTACATCTACGGGATCGGCCCGAGCAACTCCAAGGTCATCCTCGACCGGTGCGGCATCGCCCATCACCGCCGCACGCACGAGCTGACCGATGCCGAGCTCGCGCGCATCCGCGAAGTGATCGACCGCGAGTACAAGGTCGAGGGCGACCTGCGGCGCGAAGTCGCGATGAACATCAAGCGGCTGATGGACCTCGGCTGCTATCGCGGGCTGCGGCACCGTCGCGGGTTGCCGGTGCGCGGTCAGCGGACCCACACCAACGCGCGGACCCGTAAGGGGCCGGCCCGGCCGATCGCCGGCAAGAAGAAGGCGACCAAGAAGTAAGCCATGGCGACCGAGAGCACTGCCCGCGTTCGCCGCCGCGAGCGCAAGAACATCACCTCGGGCGTGGCGCACGTCGCCGCGACCTTCAACAACACCATGATCACCATCACCGACGCGCAGGGCAACACCATCGCTTGGGCGTCGGCCGGTTCGCAGGGCTTCAAGGGCTCGCGCAAATCGACGCCCTTCGCCGCGCAGGTTGCCGCCGAGGCGGTCGGCCGCAAGGCGATGGAGCACGGCATGCGGACCCTCGAGGTCGAGGTGCGCGGGCCGGGCTCCGGCCGGGAATCGGCGCTGCGCGCCTTGCAGGCGGTCGGGTTCACCATCACATCCATTCGCGACGTGACGCCGATCCCGCACAATGGCTGTCGGCCGCGCAAGCGTCGCCGAGTCTGAGCCGCCGGTGTCGACCCTCCGCGCAACCCGCCCCGGGCCGGCCGACCGGCCCGTGGGCCTCGACCCATTGGGCATCGCAGCCGTGCAGATCCGAAGCAATCCGTCGATCCAGAGGAACTGGCAGGACCTGATCAAGCCCCAAAAGCTCGACGTCCAGCCGGGCCGCCGGCCGGACCGCGAGGCGATCATCGTGGTCGAGCCCTTGGAGCGCGGCTTCGGCATCACCCTCGGCAACGCGTTGCGGCGGGTGCTCCTCTCCTCGCTCCAGGGCTCGGCGGTCACCGCGATCCACATCGACGGCGTGCTGCACGAGTTCTCGACGATCCCGGGGGTGCGCGAGGACGTGACGGACATCGTCCTCAATTTGAAGTCGCTCGGGCTCCGACTGCACGGCGACGGCCCGCGTCGCTTCCATCTCCGCGTCGAGGGGCCGAAGGTGGTGACCGCGGGCATGATCGAGGCCAGCCACGACCTGGAGATCATGGATCCCGACCACGTCATCTGCCACGTCGACCAGGGCGGCAAGCTCGCGATGGAGCTGACCGTCAACAACGGCAAGGGCTACGTCCCGGCGCACCTCAACAAGGCGGAGGACGCGCCGATCGGGCTGATCGCGATCGACGCCATCTACAGCCCGGTGCGCAAGGTGGCCTATCGGGTCGACAACGCTCGGGTCGGCCAGCAGACCGACTACGACAAGCTCGTCATGCAGGTCGAAACCGACGGCTCGGTGGCGCCCGAAGACGCGGTCGCCTACGCGGCGCGGATCCTCCAGGACCAGCTGCAGCTCTTCATCAACTTCGAGGAGCCGCACCTCGCCATGCCGAGCGAGCGGCGGCCCGAACTGCCCTTCAACCCGAACCTCTTGCGCAAGGTCGACGAGCTCGAGCTCTCGGTCCGCTCGGCCAACTGCCTCAAGAACGACAACATCGTCTACATCGGCGATCTCGTGCAGAAGACCGAGGCGGAGATGCTGCGGACGCCGAATTTCGGCCGCAAGTCGTTGAACGAGATCAAGGAGGTCTTGGCGCAGATGGGCCTGCATCTGGGCATGGAGGTGCCCGGCTGGCCGCCCGAGAACATCGAGGAGCTGGCGCGCAAGATCGAGGAGCCCTTCTGAGCCGGGCCGGCCGAGGGGTCGCCCGCCGGGGCGCGGAGCACGGGGACAGGAGACGATGCGGCACAGGAAGCGCGGCCGGCGGTTGAGCCGGACCACCGAGCACCGGAAGGCCCTCTTGGCCAACCTCACCCAGGCGCTCGTCAAGCACGAGCAGATCACCACCACGCTCCCCAAGGCCAAGGAGCTGCGGCCGGTGGTGGAAAAGCTCATCACGCTCGGCAAGCGCGGCGGGTTGCACGCCCGACGCCTCTTGATCGCGCGGACCCGCTCCGAGGCGACCGCGGCCAAGATCCTCGACGTGCTCGGCCCGCGCTACAAGGAGCGGCCCGGCGGCTATTGCCGGATCCTGAAAGCCGGCTACCGGCAGGGCGACGACGCGCCGATCGCGGTCATCGAGCTGGTCGACCGCGACGTCGAGGCCAAGGGCAAGGATTCGGGTCCGCGGCCGCAGCCGGCTGCCGAGGCGGAGCCGGCCCGGGCGGCCTGAGCGGGGGCGGCCCGGTGCGCCGCCCGCTCCGCGCGCCGCTCGCCGCGGCCCTCGGTCTCGCGCTCGGCCTCCTCGCGAGCTGCGCGGCCGGTGAGGCGCAGCCGGTCGAGCGCGTGCTGCCGAGCGATGCGGCGAGCCTCCGGCTCTCCTTCGCGCCGGTGGTCCGCCAGGTCGCCCCGGCGGTGGTCAGCATCACCAGCCGGAAAGTGACCGTCGGGCGCGGCCCGAGCTTCGGCGACCCCTTCTTCGATTTCTTCTTCCGCGACTTCGGCGGGTTCGGCCGGCCGCGAGTCGAGACCTCGTTGGGCTCGGGCGTGATCCTCAGGCCCGACGGGCTCGTCGTGACGAACCATCACGTCGTCGAGGGGGCGGAGGAGATCGAGGTCGTGCTCGCCGACCGGCGGACCTTCGCGGCCCGTGTCCTGGGCTCCGATCGGGCGAGCGATCTGGCCTTCCTGCGCATGGACGCGCGCGGCGAACGGCTGCCCACGCTCGCGCTCGGCGATTCCGACGCGATCGAGGTGGGCGACCTCGTCCTCGCCATCGGCAACCCCTTCGGCATCGGCCAGACCGTCACCTCGGGCATCGTCTCGGCCAAGGGACGCACCCACCCCTCGCTCGAAAAGGACGTATCCTTCATCCAGACCGATGCGGCGATCAACCCGGGCAATTCGGGCGGGGCGCTCGTCACCCTCGACGGCAAGCTCGTCGGCATCAACACCGCGATCTTCACCCGCTCGGGCGGCTCGATCGGGATCGGCTTCGCGGTGCCGGCCAACCTCGTGGCGGCCCGTCTCGCGGCGCTCGAGGGCGGCCGCGGCCAGATCGCCCGGCCCTGGCTCGGCGCCGAGCTGCAGGCGGTCGACGGCGAGCTCGCCAAGGCACTGGGTCTCGACCGGCCGCGTGGCGTGCTGGTCCGTCGGGTGACGGCCGATTCGCCCGCGGCGCGCGCCGGCCTGCAGCCGGGTGACGTGGTGTTGAGCGTCGACGGCGTCCCGGTCGACGATCCGCCGAGCCTCGGCTACCGGCTGTCGTTGAAGCCGCTCGGCGACCGCGCTCGGCTCCAGGTCTGGCGGCGCGGCCAGGAACGGGTCGTCGCGGTTCCGGTCGAGGCGGCCGACCGCCGGCCGCGCAACGTCACCACGCTCGAGGGCCGTCACCCGCTCGACGGCCTGGTGGTAGGTGAGCTCACCCCTGGCCTCGCCGAGGAACTCGAGCTCGGCGATCTCGACCGCGGGGTCGTGGTGCTCGGCGCCGAGGCCGGGCGCTTCGCCGGCCGGCTCGGCCTGCGCCGCGGCGACGTGATCGAGAGCGTGAACGGCCGGCGGGTCGGCTCGGTGGGCGAGCTGCGCGAGGTCGTGCGCCGGGGAGCCCAGGGCAGATGGCAGATCGGCGTGCGCCGCGGCGAGCAGCAGCTCGTGTTGAGCGTGGGCTGAGCGGCGAGGGCGAGCTGTTCGCCCCGCCGGCCGAAGCGCCGTCGCCGGCCGACGCGCCGCTCGCCGAACGGCTGCGCCCGACCCGGCTCGAGGATGTTTTGGGCCAAGAAAAGGCCCTCGATCCGGAGGGCCCGCTCGGCCGCATGCTGGCGAGGAAGCGCCTCGCCTCCTTGATCCTCTGGGGACCGCCCGGCTCCGGCAAGACGACCTTGGCGCGCCTCCTGGCCAAGGCGGTGGACGAGCCGCTCCTTTCCCTCTCCGCGGTCATGGCCGGCGTGGCGGATCTGCGCAAAGCCTTCGAGGAGGCCCGCCGACTGCGGGCTCTCGGCCGCCACCCGATCCTCTTCATCGACGAGATCCACCGCTTCAACCGCGCCCAGCAGGACGGGATGCTCCACGAGGTCGAGGACGGCACGGTCACGCTGATCGGTGCCACCACCGAGAACCCGTCCTTCGCCTTGAACGCGGCCCTCCTCTCGCGCTGCCACGTCGTGGTCCTGGAGCGGCTCTCGCCCGAGGCGCTCGAGAAGCTCCTCGAGCGGGCGGAGGCCCATCTCGGCCGCCGCTTGCCGCTCGATCCGGCGGCGCGGGCGCGCCTGTGCGAGCTCGCCGACGGCGACGGTCGCTACCTCTTGAACATGGTCGAGGCGATCGCCGATCTGCCGAGCGAGCCCGTCCTCGGTGTGGAGGAGCTCGCCGAGATCCTCCAGCGCCGGCTGCCGATCTACGACAAGCAGGAAGAGGCCCATTACAATCTCATCAGCGCGCTCCACAAATCGGTTCGCGGTTCGGACCCGGACGCCGCCCTCTACTGGCTCTGCCGGATGCTCGTGGGCGGCGAGGACCCGCGCTACTTGGCCCGCCGCATCGTCCGGATGGCGAGCGAAGACGTGGGCCTCGCCGATCCCGCCGCCCTCGGCCTGGCGCTCGCCGCTGCCGAGGCCTACGAGCGGCTGGGCAGCCCCGAGGGCGAGCTCGCCTTGGCGGAGGCCGTCGTTTATTTGGCCCTCGCCCCCAAGTCGAACGCCGTCTACCGCGCCTACGGGGCGGCGACCCGGGCGGCCAAGGAGAAGGGCTCGCTGCCGCCGCCCCTCCACATCGTGAACGCGCCCACCGCACTCATGCGGCGGCTCGGCTACGGCGAGGGTTACCTCTACGACCACGATGCCCCCGACCGGTTCTCGGGGCAGAACTATTTCCCGGACGGGATGCCGCGCGAACGCTACTATGAGCCGACCCGGGAGGGATACGAAGCCCGGCTCGAGGAACGGCTCGCCGAACTCGACCGGCTGCGCGCCGAGCGTCGGGGGAAACGGTCGTGAGCGGGGTCGAGGAGCGCACGGTCGCCCCCGAGGAGGCCGGCTGGCGGCTCGACCGGTGGGTCAAGACGCATTTTCCGGGTCTGCCCTTCGCGCGCCTGCAGAAGCTCCTGCGGACCGGCCAGTTCCGGGTCGACGGCAAACGGCCGGAGCCCGGTCAGCGCCTGTCGGCGGGTCAGCGGATCCGCATCCCGCCTTTGCCGGAGGCGGCGACGAGCGCGACCGCCCCGACGACCGCCCGCCGATCCCTGAGCCCGGCCGATCGCGCCTTCGTCCGCAGCCTCGTGATCTTCGAGGACGAGCGGCTGATCGCGCTCGACAAGCCACCGGGGCTCGCCGTCCAAGGCGGCAGCGGTACGACCCGCCATCTGGATGCGCTGCTCGAGGGCTTGGCGAAGGGCGGGGAGAAGCCGCGGCTCGTCCACCGGCTCGACCGCGACACCTCGGGCGTGTTGGTCGTCGCCAAGACCGCGGAAGTGGCGCGCGAGCTCGGCTTCGCCTTCCAGCAGCATCGCGTGCGCAAGCTCTATTGGGCGATCCTGGTGGGCGGGCCGGCGCGCAACGAGGGCCTGATCGACCTGCCGCTCACCAAGCGCGGGCCGCCCGGCCGCGAGAAGGTCGAGCCGGCCCCGGACAGCGAGGAGGACGAGGCGGCGCGCCGGGCCGAGACCGCGTTCAAGGTCCTGGCGCGCGCCGGCAAGTTCGCGAGCTGGGTGGCGTTGCTGCCGCGGACCGGGCGGACCCACCAGCTGCGCGCCCATTGCGCGGCGATCGGCGCGCCGATCCTGGGCGACGGCAAGTACGGCGGCAAGGCCGCCCACCCCAAGGGCGCGCCCCGGGGCCTCATGCTGCACGCCCGCGAGCTCGAGCTGCCGGGTCCCAAGGGTCGGCCGCTGCGGATCACCGCCGAGCCGCCGGCCGCCTTCCGCGAGGCCCTCGCCTGGCTCGGCCTCGACCGACCGGAAGCACCCGGCGCCTCGCTCTCCGACTGGCCGGCCGAGGGTTAGCCGGCACCCGGGCGGAGCACCGGCAGGAGATGCTCCTTGGCGAGCATCATGTGGCAGCCCTTGACCCCGTCGACCGTCTGGGTGACCCGCAGATCGCCCACGAGCGAGCAGAGCATGTAGGCCTCGTTGCGCGAGAGCGTCGTCCGCCGACAGAGATGCTCGACCATCTCGCGGGTCGCCTGGACCGCCGCATCGTCGAGATCCTCGTCGAGGCCGATCGCGATCAGGTGCGTCGGGCTCTCGGCGAACGGCCGACGATAGTCGAGATCCTTGCGCACGGTGAGCCGGAAGGTTCCGGAGAGCGCGGTCTCGAGGGCGGTGATCGAGACCTCGCCGTCGCCCTGCACGCCGTGGCCGTCGCCGGCGCAGAAGCCGGCCCCCCGGACGAACACGGGCAGATAAAGCGTCGTGCCGGCCACCAATTCCTTGTTGTCCATGTTGCCGCCGAAGATCCGCGGCGGCGGGGAGGGAACCCGGCCCCAGTGCGGCGGTGGCTGGGTCGCCATCACCCCGAAGAACGGCCGGAGCGGGATCTCGGTCCCCCAAGGCAGGATGCACACACCGCGCGTCCGGTCGATCACCGGGTGGACGATCGCGTGCTCGTCCTGCTCGGGGAGCGTGCCGAGCAAGGGCGCCACGAGCACGAAGCCCCAGTCCGAGATCGGCTCGACCGCCAGGATGTCGATCTGCAGGACGTCGCCGGGCTCGGCACCACGCACGGCGATCGGCCCGGTGATCAGGTGCGTCGCGGGACCGGGCGGGATGGCCTCGAGGCAGGCCCGGTGCGCCGGATCGACCCGGGCGGGATCGGGCGGCAGCCGGCCGGTCCCGCCGGCGTGCCAGGCGGCGAGCGTCACCGTGTCGCCCGAATCGACCTCGAGAACCGGTGGCAGCGCCGCGTCGAAATAGCCCATGACCATGGTTTCCGGCCCGAACGGCACGGTGTGGTGTCGCCCCATGCGCCCGCTCTCCCCTTGTCGCCGCCACCGGCAGGGCCGATCTCTGGCCCGAGACCTCCGGATCCCGCCCGATGCCGCTGCGCCTCGCCATCTTCGACGTCGACGGCACGCTCGTCGACAGCCAGGCGACGATCGTCGCCTGCATGCAGCAGGCCTTCGCGGCCGAGGGGCTGCAGCCGCCCCCGCCCGAGGCGGTGCGCCGGATCGTGGGTCTCACGCTGCCGATCGCCACCGCCGAGCTCTTGGGTGAGCCCGACCCCGTCCTGGCCGAGCGGCTCGCCGAGCACTACAAGGCTGCCTTCTTCGCGATGCGCGCCCGGCCGGACTTCGAAGAGCCGCTCTTCCCCGGCGCGCGGATGGTGCTCGATGGGCTTTTGGCCGAGGGCTGGCTCTTGGGCATCGCGACCGGCAAGGCGATGCGCGGGCTCAGAGCCGTGCTCGAGCGGCACGGGCTCGAGCGCCACTTCACCACGCTTCAGACCGCCGACCTCCACCCCTCGAAGCCGCACCCGGCGATGATCGAAGCCGCACTCGCCGAGACCGGGGTGGATCGCGCGGCGACGCTGATGATCGGCGACACGAGCTTCGACATGGCGATGGCCGTGGCGGCGCGGGTGCGGCCGATCGGGGTCGCCTGGGGGAACCATCCGGCCGAGGAACTCGTGGCGGCCGGGGCGGAGCGGATCCTCGGCCGGTTCGAGGATCTGCTCGAGCCCGCGGCCGGGCCGCGCGAGCCGTGGATCGTCATCGGATCGTCGTGATCGGCGAGCAGGACGGGACGGGCGAGACATAGGAGGGGTAGCGTGACGACCGCGCGTTGGATCCGCTGGTTCGCCGACCTCACGATAGCCGACGTGCCGCTCGTGGGCGGCAAGAACGCCTCCTTGGGCGAGCTCGTCCGCGAGCTCCGACCTCTGGGTGTGCGGATCCCGGACGGTTTCGCGGTGACCGCCGAGGCCTTCCGCGCCGTGATCGACCGGGCCGGGATCGGGGGCGAGCTCCGGGCCGCGCTGGACGGCCTCGACAAGCGCGACGTCGCGGCCCTCGCCCGGGCCGGTGCCCGCTGCCGCGAACTCGTCTACGGCGCGGGCCTGCCGCCCGCGATCGAGGCCGAGATCCTCGCGGCCTACGATCGCCTGGAAGCCGAGCACGGCCCCGAGATCGCCTTCGCCGTGCGCTCCTCGGCCACGGCCGAGGACCTGCCGACCGCGAGCTTCGCCGGCCAGCACGACACCTATCTGAACGTCCGCGGCCGGGCGATGCTGCTCGACGCCGTCCGCCGCTGCATGGCCTCGCTGTTCACCGACCGAGCGATCTCCTATCGGATCGACAAGGGCTTCGATCACTTCAAGGTGGCGCTTTCGGTCGGCGTGCAGCGGATGGTCCGCTCCGACCTCGCTTCGGCCGGGGTCATGTTCTCGATCGACACCGAGACGGGCTTCCCCGACGTCGTGTTCGTGACCGGTTCCTGGGGCCTCGGCGAGAACGTCGTCCAAGGTGCCGTCGACGTCGACGAGTGGTACGTCCACAAGCCGACCTACGAAGTGGGCAAGCGCGCGGTCCTGCGCCGCCGGCTCGGCGCCAAGAAGGTCAAGATGGTCTACGCCCCGGGCCGTACCCGCGAGCCGGTCGTCAACAAGCCCACTTCGGCCGAGGAGCGCCGGCGCTTCTGCTTGACCGACGAGCAGGTCCTGGAGCTCGCCGGCTGGGCGATCGCGATCGAGCGGCATTACTCGAAGCGCGCCGGCAAGCCCATGCCGATGGACATGGAATGGGCGCTCGACGGCATCGACGGCAAGCTCTACCTGGTCCAGGCCCGGCCGGAGACCGTGGCCTCGCAGCGCCGGGGGCGGGTGGTCGAAACCTGGCGCCTCGCCGGGTCCGGCAAGGTGCTCGCTGCCGGCCGCGCGGTCGGTGTCAAGATCGCCACCGGGCCGGCTCGGGTGGTCGCCGATCCGCGCGGGCTCGCGGCCTTCCGCGACGGCGAGGTGCTGGTCGCCGACACCACTACGCCCGATTGGGAGCCCGTCATGAAGCGGGCAGCCGCGATCGTGACCAACCGCGGCGGGCGGACCTGCCACGCCGCGATCGTCGCGCGCGAGCTCGGCATTCCCGCGGTCGTCGGCGCCGAGGGGGCCACCCGCGCGATCGCGGAAGGGGCGACGGTCACCGTCTCCTGCGCCGAGGGCGAGGTCGGCAAGGTCTACGAAGGCGCCGTGCCCTTCGAGGTCCACCGCACCGACCTCGCCCGGCTCGAGCGGCCGCTCACCCGGGTGATGATCAATCTCGGCAACCCCGATCTCGCCTTCGCGCTCGCTTCCCTGCCGGCCGACGGGGTCGGGCTCGCCCGGCTCGAGTTCGCCATCAGCGAGGACATCCGCGCCCATCCCATGGCGCTGCTCCACCCCGAACGGGTGAGCGACCCGGCCGAGCGGCGGGCGATCGAGGAGCTCGTCGCGGGCTGGCCCTCGCCCGCCGAGTATTTCGTGACCAAGCTTTCCGAGGCGGTCGGCACGATCTGCGCCGCCTTTTGGCCGCGGCCGGTGATCGCCCGTCTGTCCGACTTCAAGAGCAACGAATATGCCCGCCTCCTGGGCGGCCGCGACTTCGAGCCGCGCGAGGAGAACCCGATGCTCGGCTGGCGCGGGGCGGCGCGCTACGCGCACCCGGCCTATCGCGAGGCCTTCGCCCTCGAATGCCGGGCGATGCGGCGGGTCCGCGAGGTCATGGGCCTCACGAACCTCGTCCTCATGATCCCCTTCTGCCGGCGCGTGCGCGAAGCGGATGCGGTCCTCGCCGTGATGGCCGAGGAGGGGCTGGTGCGCGGCCGCGACGGGCTCGAGGTCTACGTGATGTGCGAGATCCCGAGCAACGTGATCGCGCTTGCGGCCTTCGCCGAGCGGTTCGACGGCTTCTCGATCGGCTCGAACGACCTGACCCAGCTCGTGCTCGGCGTCGACCGGGACAGTGCCCTCGTGGCCGAGGCCTTCGACGAGCGCGATCCGGCCGTGACGGCCTTCCTGCGCCAAGCCGTGGAGGGCGCGCGCAAGGCCGGCCGGCACATCGGGATCTGCGGCCAGGCACCCTCGGACTATCCCGAGATCGCGGCTTTCCTGGTCGAGTGCGGGATCGAATCGATCAGCGTCACCCCGGACGTGCTGGTCCGCACCGTCGAGCTCGTGCGCGAGGTCGAACGGCGCAAAGGGTTGCCGGCGCGCGCCGCGATCGCATGAGACGGTTCTACCGCGAGGTGACGGTCGAGCCGGGCGAGGGGCCGGTGGCCGTCCTGCTCGACGGCCGGCCGCTCGTGACCCCGGCCCGCCGGACGTTGCGCGTGCCGGTCCGGCCGCTCGCCGAGGCGGTCGCCGCCGAATGGGCGGCCCAAGGCGAGACGATCGACCCGCACGCCATGCCGCTCACCCGGCTCGCCACGACCGCCACCGACCTGATGCCGGCCCAGCGCGGCGATGCGATCGAGGAGGTCCTGGGCTACGCCGGTACCGAGCTCCTCTGCTACCGCGCCGTCGCACCCGCCGATCTCGTGGCCCGGCAGCACGCGCGCTGGCAGCCCTGGCTCGATTGGCTCGCCGGAACGACGGGTGCGCGGCTCGAGCTCGTCCGCTCGCTCGACCCGGCACCGCAGCCCGAGGCGAGCTTGCGCATCCTGCGCACAGTGGTCGAACGGATCGCCGATTGGCCGCTCGTGGGCTTGCACGCGGCGGTCGGCGCGACCGGCTCGCTCGTCCTCGGCCTCGCGCTCTTCGCGGGCGCCCTCGATGCCGAGGAGGCCTTCGCCCTCGCCCAGCTCGACGAGCTCTACGAGATCGAGCGCTGGGGCGAGGAGCGCGAGCAGCAGCGCCGGCACGCGATCCTACGACGCGACCTCGCCGCCGCCGAGCGGTTCCTGCGCCTGCTCGACCCCGCCCCGCCCGCCGGCCCCTGACCAGTCGAGCACGAGCGCGAAGCTCGCGGGCACACCCTCCTCGAAGCTGGTGACCTGGGCGTCGAGGCGATAGCCGAGCGGCGCCAGCCGGCTCTCGAAGAAGCGATGGAAGGCCCACGGCCGGCCGGCGAGCGTCGCCGGCCAGTCCGGCTCGCGCTCGAGGATCCGCCGGCCGCGATCCTCGAGGAGCTCGGCCGGGAAAGTCAGCACCACGGCGCGCCGCGCACCGCGCCGGGCAGCTTCGGCGCAGCGCCGCAGCATCGCCTCGATCTCGGCGGGCGAGAGGGTCTCGGCGCGCAGCCGCTCGAGCTCGCGCCGACGGGCCTCCAGGGCAGCGCGCTGGCGGGCCCGCGCGGCCAGCACCCGCTCGGTCTCGACCGCCTCGGCGAGCTCGGCCAGCGCTGCAGCCGGCGGCACCTCCAACAGGGCCTCCTCGAGCTTCTCGGCGAGCGTGCGTCCGTCATCGGTCGGCGCGCTGCGGAAAACCCGGGCCCCCTCGGCCTCTAGTCGCCGCGCGACCGCATCCGCTTCGGCCGGTTCGAGGTGGACGAAGATCGCCGAACGGTCGGGGCCGAGGGCTTCGGCCACCGCCTCGCAGAAGGCGGGGCCGAAGCAGCGCGCCGCCCTTTCGATCGACCCGCGATGACGGGTGAGCAGGTGGGCCAAGAGGCGGTGCCAGAAGCCGTGCGGCAGGCGCCGGGCGGTCGGGGGATGGAGGGCTTCCTCGAGCCTGAGCCGGCCGTCCGGCTCGCGGCGCAACGCACAAGCCTCCTCGAGCCGCCCGATAGTCGGGGACCCCGCGGCGCGCAGCCGCTCCAGAACCCGCCCGGCGGTCGCTGCACCCTCGAACACTGCCGCCAGGATCTCGCTCATGCCCGGTCCCGCTCCGTGGTCCGCCCCGGATATGGCGGCTCAGGTCCGCCCGCGCATCGCCGCAGCCGCGTCGTCTTTGCCGCAGCGCCGCGAGCTGCTAGCCGAGCGCGCACGGAACGGTCACGATCGGTCGCTGCGGCGCGAAGGCGGGGGACGGGCGGTGCAGGAGATCCTGGAGAAGCTCGAGCGCAAGCGGGAAGGGGCGCGCCTCGGCGGGGGGCAGCGGCGGATCGAGGCGCAGCACGCGCGCGGCAAGCTCACCGCGCGCGAGCGCATCGAGCTCCTGCTCGACCCCGGCTCCTTCGAGGAGACCGACATGTTCGTCGAGCACCGCTGTGCCGATTTCGGCATGGCCGAGCAGCACATTCCGGGAGACGGGGTGGTCACCGGCCAGGGCACGATCGACGGCCGCTTGGTGTTCGTCTTCGCCCAGGACTTCACCGTCTTCGGCGGTTCGCTCTCCGAAGCGCACGCCGAGAAGATCTGCAAGATCATGGACCGGGCGATGAACGTGGGCGCGCCCGTGATCGGCCTCAACGATTCGGGCGGCGCGCGCATCCAGGAGGGGGTCGCCTCCCTGGCCGGCTACGCCGACGTGTTCCAGAGGAACGTCTTGGCCTCGGGGGTGATCCCGCAGATCTCGCTGATCATGGGTCCCTGCGCCGGCGGGGCGGTCTACAGCCCGGCGATGACCGACTTCATCTGCATGGTCAAGGACAGCTCGTACATGTTCGTGACCGGCCCGGACGTGGTGAAGACGGTCACCAACGAGATCGTGACGGCGGAGGAACTGGGCGGTGCGGCGACCCACACCCAGCGTTCGGGCGTGGCCGACCTGGCCTTCGAGAACGACGTCGAGGCGCTCTCCGAGGTCCGCCGGCTGTTGGGCTTTCTGCCCTCGAACAATCGCGAGAAGCCGCCCGTGCGGCCGACCGACGATCCGCCCGACCGCGACGAGCCCTCGCTCGACACGCTCGTTCCGGACAATCCCAACAAGCCCTACGACATGAAGGAGCTGATCCTCAAGGTCGTGGACGAGGCCGAGTTCTTCGAGATCGCACCGGACTTCGCCAAGAACATCGTCACGGGCTTCGCCCGGATCGAGGGGGCCCCGGTCGGCATCGTCGCCAACCAGCCGATGGTGCTGGCGGGCTGTCTGGACATCGACAGCTCGCGCAAAGCGGCGCGGTTCGTCCGCTTCTGCGACTGCTTCAACATCCCGATCGTCACCTTCGTCGACGTGCCGGGTTTCCTGCCCGGCACCGCCCAAGAATATGGCGGGATCATCAAGCACGGCGCCAAGCTGCTCTACGCCTATGCCGAGGCGACCGTCCCCAAGGTCACGGTGATCACCCGCAAGGCCTATGGCGGTGCCTACGTCGTCATGGCCTCGAAGCATCTGCGTGGCGACGTCAACTACGCTTGGCCCACGGCCGAGATCGCGGTCATGGGCCCGAAGGGCGCGGTCGAGATCATCTTCCGCCAGGATCTCGGCGACCCGGTCAAGATCGAGCAGCGCACCCAAGATTACCGCGAGCGCTTCGCCAACCCGTTCGTCGCGGCGCACCGAGGCTTCGTCGACGACGTGATCATGCCGCACGGTACCCGCCGGCGGATCGCTCAGTCGCTGCGCTGGCTGGCCAACAAGAAGCTCGACAACCCCTGGAAGAAGCACGGCAACATCCCGCTCTGAGCGGATCGTCGCTGTCGCCGTCCGTGGTCTGGCTCTCGCAGCCGCGAGATGCTAGGCCAACCGCGTCGCCCCGAAGCGGGACCGCCCCATGTTCGACACGATCCTGATCGCCAATCGCGGCGAGATCGCTTGCCGCGTCATCAAGACCTGCCGGCGGCTCGGCATCCGCACGGTCGCGGTCTATTCGGATGCCGATGCCGAAGCGCTGCACGTCCGGATGGCCGACGAAGCGGTCCGCATCGGCCCGCCGCCGGCCGCCGAGAGCTATTTGAACATCGAGGCGATCGTCGAGGCCTGCCAGCGGACGGCGGCCCGAGCCGTCCACCCGGGCTACGGCTTCCTCTCCGAACGGGCCGCCTTCGCCCGCGCCCTCGAGGCCGCCGGGATCACCTTCATTGGCCCGCCCGTGGCGGCGATCGAGGCCATGGGCGACAAGATCGAGAGCAAGCGGCTCGCCCGCGCGGCCGGCGTCTCGACCGTGCCGGGTACGCTCGATTCGATCGCCGATCCGGACGAGGCCCGGCGGATCGCCCGCGAGATCGGCTATCCCGTGATGATCAAGGCCTCCGCGGGCGGCGGCGGCAAGGGCATGCGGATCGCCCGCGACGAGCGCGAGCTTCTGGACGGCATCGCGCGGGCCCGCTCCGAGGCCCGCTCGGCCTTCGGGGACGATCGGGTCTTCCTCGAAAAGTTCGTCGAGGAGCCGCGCCACATCGAGATCCAGGTGCTGGGCGACCGGCACGGCACCATCGTTCATCTCGGCGAGCGCGAATGCTCGATCCAGCGCCGCCACCAGAAAGTGATCGAAGAGGCGCCCTCGCCCTTCCTCGACAAAGCGACCCGCCGGGCGATGGGCGAGCAGGCCGTGGCACTCGCCCGCGCGGTCGGCTACCACAGCGCCGGCACGGTCGAGTTCATCGTCGACCGGCACCGCAACTTCTACTTTCTCGAGATGAACACGCGGCTGCAGGTCGAACATCCGGTGACCGAACTCGTCACCGGCCTCGACCTCGTCGAACTCATGATTCGGGTCGCGGCGGGCGAGCCTCTGCCGTTCCGCCAAGAGGACGTGCGACTCGAGGGCTGGGCGATCGAGGCGCGCGTCTACGCCGAGGACCCGAGCCGCGGCTTCCTGCCCTCGGTCGGCCGACTCGTGCGCTACCGCGAGCCCGTGGGCAAGGAGATCCGGATCGACAGTGGCGTGGTCGAGGGTGGTGAGGTCTCGATCCACTACGACCCGATGATCGCCAAGCTCTGTGCCCGCGGCCACGACCGGCGAGCGGCGATCGCCGCCGCGCGCGAGGCGTTGGACGCCTTCCTGATCCGCGGCCCGGTCCACAATCTCGGTTTCCTGTCCGCCCTCCTCGCCCATCCGCGCTTCCAGGAGGGGCGGCTCTCGACCGCGTTCATCGCCGAGGAGTTCGGCGAGCGGTTCCGCGGTGTCGACCTGCCGCTCGCCCGGCTCGAGGAGATCGCCGCGGTGGTGGTGCGCATGCGGCTCGACAAGGCGCGGCGCGAGGCCCGGGCGAGCGGCAAGATGCCCGGCTGGCGGTACCGGCCGGAGCCGCACTGGGTCGTCCAGCTCGGCGGCGTCTGCTTGCCGGTCACGGCGCTCGCCGACGACGACCAGCAGAGCGTCGTCCACATCGTCGACCGCCACCTCGAGGTGGCGGCGCAGTGGCGGCCGGGCGATCCCGTCGTCCGGGCCCGGGTCACCGGCTCGACCTTCGTGATCCAGGTCGACCCCCTGCCCGAAGGCTGGCTCGTCCGGCACGGCGGCGCCGAGCTGCCCGTCCTCGTCCGCTCGCGCCGGGCGGCCGAACTCGCTGCCCGAATTCCCGAGAAGGTCCGCGCCGACACCGGCAAAATGCTGCGCTCGCCGATGCCCGGGCTGATCGTCTCGATCGCCGTGCAGCCCGGCGACGAGGTCAAAGCCGGCCAGGATCTCTGCATCCTCGAGGCGATGAAGATGGAGAACGTGCTCAAAGCCGAGCAGGACGGTCGGGTCGAGGAGGTCCGGGTACGGCCGCGCGACACCGTGGCGGCCGACCAGGTGCTCATCACCTTCGCCTGACCGAGGCGCGCACCAGCCGAGCGGCGGGGCTGGAGCAGTCCGCCTCGGCGGGCCATATAGGCGCGCGCTCGTCTTGATGGATCCTTGAGGGGGAGCCGATGGCTGCGGTCGCAGAACCGTCCTGGCGCGCGCGGTTGCGCGCCCTCGTCGAGACCAGGCCGTTCGAGCGGCTGGTGGTCGGCGTGATCGTCGTGAACGCGCTCACCCTCGGGCTCGAGACCTCGGCGACCGCGACCGCGCTCGCGGGTCCGCTCCTCTTCGCCCTCGACCGCCTCGCGCTCCTCTTCTTCTGCGTCGAGCTCGCGATCCGGATCGTCGCCTACGGTCCGTCGTTCTTCCGCGGGCCGTGGAACCTGTTCGACTTCACGATCGTGGCGATCTCGTTGGCGCCGGCGAGCGAGGGCTTCCAGGTGCTGCGGGCGCTCCGGATCCTGCGCGCGCTTCGTCTGCTCTCGGTCGTCCCGCAGATGCGGCGGGTGGTCGAGGCGCTGCTCGCGGCCCTGCCCGGGATGGGCTCGGTCGTGGCGCTTTTGGCCCTCGTGTTCTACGTCTTCGCCGTGATGGCGACCAAGCTCTTCGGGCAGAGTTTCCCCGACTGGTTCGGCACGATCGGCGCGTCACTCTACTCGCTCTTCCAGATCATGACGCTCGAAAGCTGGTCGATGGGCATCGTCCGGCCGGTCATGGAGAAACATCCGCTCGCCTGGCTGTTCTTCGTGCCGTTCATCTTGATCACGACGTTCGCCGTCCTCAATCTCTTCATCGCTCTCATCGTCAACGCGATGCAGAAGGTGCACGAGAGCGAGGGCATCGGCGAGACCATCAAGATCGACCACGCCGAGGTCATGGCCGAGCTCCAGGCGATCCGCGCCGAGCTGGCCGAACTCCGGCGCACCCCGCCGGCCCGTGCGCGCGGCGAGACGCTGGCCGCTTCCGAGCGCGCGGGCTAGCCTCGCGCCGATTCGGAACCACCCCGCTCGACCCGGCCGGAGCGCCCCCGGTGCCGACCATCGCCAGCTTCAACGTCAACTCGATCAACGCCCGGCTGCCCAACCTCCTGGCCTGGCTCGAGGCCACGAAGCCCGACATCGTCTGCCTCCAGGAGATCAAGTGCACCGAGGAGGCGTTCCCGCGCGAGCCGATCGGGGATCTCGGCTACAACCTCGCCGTGTTCGGCCAGAAGACCTACAATGGCGTGGCGATCCTCTCGCGCTTCCCGATCGAGGATCCGCTCCGGGGCCTGCCGGGCGATCCCGAAGACGGCCAGGCGCGCTACCTCGAGGCGTTCACCGGCGGGCTCCGGGTGGCCTCGATCTACGCCCCGAACGGCAACCCGGTCGGCACCGAGAAGTTCGCCTACAAGCTCGCCTGGCTCGAGCGGCTGCGGGCGCACGGGGAAGCGCTTTTGGAGCTCGACGAGCCGGTGGTGCTGGCAGGCGACTTCAACGTCATCCCCGAGCCGATCGATTGCCACGACCCCGCCGCTTGGGCGGAGGATGCGCTCTTCCGTCCGGAGAGCCGGCGGGCCTTCCGCGCGCTTCTCCACCAGGGCTGGACCGACGCCTACCGCGCCCTCCACCCCGACGAGCGGGGCGCCTACACCTTCTGGGACTATCAAGGTGGCGCCTTCCAGCTCGACCACGGCATCCGCATCGACCACATCCTGCTCTCGCCGCTGGCCGCCGATCGCCTCGACGAGGCGCGGATCGACAAGGAGCCGCGTGGCCGGCCCAAGGCCTCCGACCACACCCCGATCCTCTGCCGGCTGCGCGACGGCTGAGCCGCGATGGCCGGAGAGGAGGGGGCGGAAGCCGCGCCGGGGCTCGCGCTCGAGCCGCCGGAGCCGGGAGGCGAGGAGCTCGTCACTTTCAGCGCCGGTCGGTTCGTGGTCGCCGCACCGCCGTCCTGGTACCTGACCGCGCTCCGGGCGGCCGAGGAGCGGGAAGTGCCCTGGCCGCAGGCGGTGGCCGATGCCACCGGCTGCCCCGAGGCGCGGCTGTTGCCGATCGACGATCTCCGCAGCGCCGATCTCGCGGTCTGGTGCTGGCTCACCCCGGAAGGTGGTCGCTACGTCGAGATCGTCGATGCCACCGCCTGCCAGCTCGCGGTCTACGTGCCGGACCCGGCCGACTGGCCGGCCTTCTGGGCCGACTTCGTGGTTCCGGCACTCCAGCTCCAGCTCCTTGCGGCGCTGCGCCGGATACTGCGCGCCCCCCGTCGCCCCCGCCGCCGCGCCACTCGCCGGGCGGATTGAGGCGGTCCCTTGCCGGAGTCCCCGCGGCTGCAGCCCGACCCGGCCACGAACCGCCGCCGCGGCGTACTGCTCGCGCTCGCCGCCACCGCCTGCTGGAGCCTGTCGGGCGTCATGGTCCGCCTGCTCGAAGTGGCGACGAGCTGGCAGATCGTGCTCTGGCGCTCGCTCGGCATGCTCCTGGCCGTGGGCCCCGGGCTCCTCGTCCGGGAGCGCGGCCGGCTCCTCCCGGCGCTCGCTGCAGCCGGTCCGCGAGCCCTCCTGGCCGGACTCTTCTCGGCCGGCGCCTCGGCCTTGTTCATCCTGGCGATTGCTCGGGTGACGATCGCCAACGCGCCGTTCCCCTCCGGCGTCGCTCCGCTGCTCGCCGCCCTCGGCGGCCGTGTCCTGCTCGGCGAGCCGATCCCCGGGCGCACCTGGACCGCCCTCGGCTTGGCCCTCGCCGGCGTCGGCGCGATGGTCGGCGACGGGGTCCGGGCCGGGGATCTCGCCGGCAACCTCTCGGCGCTCGGCTCGGCCTGCTGCTTCGCCGCCTTCGGCGTGACCCTGCGCTCCGGCCGCGACGGCGACATGGTTCCGGCGGTCCTCTGGGCGGGGCTCGTGGGCACGGTCCTCGGCGCCGCGACCCTCGCCCTCGATCCGACCGTCCCGCTACCAAGGGCTTGGCTGCCGCCGCCGCGCGACCTGGCCCTCTGCCTCGCCATGGGGGTGGTCCAGCTCGGCCTCGGCATGGTTCTCTACACCCGCGCCTCGCGCCATTTGCCGGCCGCCGAGCTGCAGCTCCTCGCCACCACCGAGCACCTCTTGGCGCCGCTCTTGGTCTGGCTCGTGGTGGCCGAGCTGCCGCGCCCGGCGACTTTCCTGGGCGGCGCCCTGGTGCTCGCCGCCGTGGTCCTGCGGGCGATGCCGGAGCCGGCCGGCGGCCATCGCGGCCTCAGGCCAGGACCACGTCCAGCATCATCATCACGACGAAGCCCGTGAGCAGGCCCACGCTGTTGAGCCCGCCGTTGGGCTCCCGGTTGATCTCCGGGATCACCTCTTCGCTGATCACGAACAGCATCGCCCCGGCGGCGAAGCCCATCGCGACCGGCAGAAAGGGCGCGGCGAGAAAGACGAGGCCGGCACCGAGTATCCCGCCCAGGGGCTCGACCACGCCCGAAAGCAGGCCCACGAGGAAGGCCCGCCGCGGCGGGTCGCCGGCTGCTACCGCGGCCATCGCCACGGCCAGCCCCTCGGGCATGTTCTGCAGCCCGATCGCGACCGCGAGCGCGGTGCCGTTGGCGACGTCGCCCGAGGCGAAGCCGACCCCGACCGCGAGCCCTTCCGGGAAGTTGTGCAGCGTGATCGCGAGGATGAACAGCAGCACCCGGGCCCGGCCGGCGACGTCCTCGGCGTAGGGCCCGCTGCCGAGGTGGTGGTCGGCGAGCCAACGACCGATCCGGATGAGGGCGAGGCCGCCCGTGAGGATCCCGCCGCTCACGACGAGGGCCGAGAGCAACCGGCCGAGGCCCAGCTCCTGTGCCGCCTCGAGCCCGGGCACGATGAGCGAGAAGGCGGTCGCGGCGAGCATCACGCCGGCACCGAAGCCGAGGAACAGGTTCTGTGTGCGCTGCTCGACTTGGCGGGTGAACAGTACCGGCAGCGCGCCCACCCCGGTCAAAAGGCCGGCGAGCGTGCTCCCGATCAGGCCGAGCCAGACGGTCTCCATGCGTTCTCCCGTCGCCGGGCCGGCGGCCGCCCGCCCTTGCCCCGCTCGCTGCCGCCTGTCTAGGGTCCGCGCCGCGACGGCGGGAGCGAGGACGCATGGGCGGGCCGGGGCGTGCAGGGCGGCTTCTCGATCGGCGGGCGCTCTTGGCGCTGTTCGCGGGCCTCGGCGCCTGCGGTCCGGTGACCGGCGGTCGTCTGTTGGCCGACGAGCGGGTGCTGCGGGCGATCCGCGCCCATTACGACGCGCATGCGCGCGAGGGCGAAGGCTGCGGCGAGCCCTTCATCACGCGGATCCGAAGTGGCCGCGTCGTGAGCGATGCCGCCTTCGGCGCGCCGACGCGCGTCGCGATCGTCTACGAATGGGAGGCGCCGCCTTTGAACCCGGGCGCGCCGCGCTGTCGCGGCGAGGGCGAGCGGTTCTTTTCGGTGTTGCGCACGTCCGAAGGGCCGGTGGTCACGGCGATGAGCGGCCCGGTCCGCTGAGCCCGGCCGGGGGCAGGAGCGCCGTCGGCGCCACCCCGCGCCGCTCGCGCAGCTCCTGCAGATGCACCTGGGTCCAGCTCGTCGGGATCAGCAGCGGCAGGAGGACCAGGGCCGTGAACAGGGCGACCCGCGCCAGGGTCACGGGCGGTGCCGGGACGACATGCGGCGGTACGCCGGGAGCGCCCCGCCGTGCGATCAGGAGCAAAAGCCCCAGCAGCGCTGTGAGGAGGTTGAACCACTGCCCTGGTCCGATCCCGAAGAGCACCGACTCGTAATCGCGGAACTGGTCGACCAGGAAGCGCAGGCCGCCGTAGAGGAGCAGGAAAGTGCCGGTGGCGATGCCGCTGCCGGCCGGCCGGCGGGCGAGCACGAGGGCCAGGATCGGCACGAGCAGGAGGTTCTTGAGACCGTCGTAGAGGGCCACCGGATGGCGGCAGCCGGTGATCGTGGGCAGCCGCACCGACCAGGGGACGCCGGTCTCGTAGCCCACCACGCCACCTTCGAGGAAATTGCCGACCCGGCCGATCGCGAGGAAGAGGGCCGCGGGGATCGCCACCGTGTCGGTCACCGCGAGGAACGGGCGGCCGGTGCGCCGGGCGTGCACCAAGGCAGCCACGACACCACCCAGGAGCAGGCCGTGGCTCGCCATGCCGCCGAGCCAGATCGCCGGGATCGCCCAGGGCCGTTGCCGGTAGAACGCCCACTCGTAGACCGCGACGTCGAAGAGCCGGCCGCCCAAGAGGATGAGCGCCGCGGCGAGGGTCGCGTAGGCGAGCGCCTCGGCACGCGACCAGCCCTGTCGCGAGCCGAAGCTCCGGAGCCAGAGCCAGGTCCCGAAAAACCCCAGGCTGTAGGTGGCGCCGTACCAGGAGAGCGGCAGCCGCCCGGGCTCGCAAAGATGTTGTCGAGGGTGAGCGTGAAGCCGCAGGCGGGCTCGGCGGGCGTGGTCATCGCGGTATCTCGCGGGCGGACGGCACGAGGAGGAGGGCTCCCGCGGTCACGGCGACCAGGGCCGCCATCATCGGCACGGCGGTGCGGTCGTAGAGCGCGCTCACCGCGAGCCCCACGAGCGAGGCGAAGAGGAGCTGGAGGAAGCCCAGGAGCGCCGAGGCGAGCGCGGCCTTCTCGGGATAGGGGCCGATCGCGAGGGCCATGGCGGTCGGTAGGGTGAAGCCGGCACCGAGCATGAAGAGGAACATCGGCGCCACCACCGCCGGCCAGGAGGGCGGTGCCGCGAGCGCCCAACCGAGCCCGGCGAGCGCCGCCACGGCCGAGAGCCGGGTGCCGAGGCGCAACAGACCGGGCAGACCGAGCCGTCGGTTGAGCCGGCCGGCAGCGAAGGTGCCGGCCATCCAGCCCGCCACGCCGGCGGCGAAGCAGAGCCCGTACTGGTCGGGCCGGAGCCCCACGGCGTCGATCAGCACGTGCGGACTGCCCGAGATGAAGCTGAAGATCCCAGCATAGCCGAGGGCCGCGAGAGCCACCCGGGCGAGGTAGCGCCGATCGCCCAGGAGGGCGCCGTAATTGGCGGCGAGTCGCGCCGGGCTCGTGGCCTGCGGGTCCTTGCGGCGGTTGGTCTCCGGCACCGCGAGCAGCACGCCCAGGAAGGAAAGGAGGCCGAAGAGCGCCAAGGCGGCGAAGGTCGATCGCCAGCCGAAGGCCATGGTGAGCCAGCCGCCGAGCACGGGTCCGAAGATCGGCGCCAAGGCCATGGCGGTGCCGAGATAGGCCAAGACCTTGGCCGCCTCGGCCGGCTCGAAGAGATCGCGGACCACGGCCCGGCCGAGCACCACGCCCGAGCAGGCGGCGACCGCCTGGACGAAGCGGGCGCCCACGAGCGCCTCGATCGAGGGCGCGAGGAGGCAGACGAGGCTCGCGGCGACGTAGAGGCCCGTCCCGGCGAGCAGCGGCGGCCGCCGGCCGATCCGGTCGGAAAGCGGGCCCCAGGCGAGCTGGGCCACACCGAAGCCCAAGAGGAAGAGCGAGAGGGTGAGCTGGACCTCTTCGACGCTCGCGCCGAGGTCGACGCCGATCGAAGGCAGAGCCGGCAGATAAAGGTCGGTCGAGATGGCCTGGAAGGCCACGAGGGACGGCAGGACCAAGAGCAGCCCCTTGGGCGCGGGGGAGGGGGCTCCGGTGGCGGGTGAGGCCATGGCGGCGACTCTAGCAGTCGTTCCCGGGCCCTCCAAGCGGGGCCGTCGGCTTGCCGGTCCCGTCCGCCGCGGCTAGCGTCCGTCCGGGGGGAACGGAGGCCCGACGGGGAGGTCGCCCATGAGGATCGCACGAACCGGGTTCGCGCTCGCCGCGGCTTTGCTCGCCGGCACGAGCCTCGCGAGTGCCCAGACGCTGAAGGTCGTGCCGCAGGCCGACCTCAAGAACCTCGACCCGATCTGGACCACGGCCGCGATCACCCAGAATCACGGCTACATGATCTACGACACGCTCTACGCGCTCGACGAGAAGCTCGAGCCGCGGCCGCAGATGATCGAACGGCACACGGTGAGCGACGACGGGCTCACCTGGACCTTCACACTCCGCGAGAGGCTCCTCTTCCACGACGGCACGCCGGTCGAAGCCAAGGACGCGGTCGCCTCCTTGAAGCGGTGGAGCGTCAAGCGGGCGGGCGGCCAGGCGCTCACCGCGCGCGCCGAATCGATCGACGTCAAGGACGCCCGGACCTTCGAGATCAAGCTCAAGTCGAAGTTCGGGCCGATGCTCACGGTGCTCGCCGACCCGGCGCTGCCGACCTTCGTGATGCGCGAGAAAGAGGCGCAGACCGACCCCAACACCCAGGTGACCGAGACCGTGGGCTCGGGGCCGTTCGTCTTCGTGAAGGAGGAGTGGAAGCCGGGCGACACGGTCGTCTACAAGAAGTTCGACAAGTACGTGCCGCGCAAGGAGCCGTCCTCCGGTTTCTCCGGCGGCAAGGTCGTCAAGGTCGACCGCGTCGAGTGGAAGTACATCCCCGACACCAACACCGCCACCCAGGCGCTGATCGCCGGTGAGGTCGACGTCTACGAGATCCCGCCCATGGATCTCTTGCCGATGCTCGAGGCCGACCCGAACATCGTGGTCAAGGTCTTGGACCCGCTCGGCAAGATGGGCCACATACGGCCGAATCATCTGCACCCGCCCTTCAACGATTGGCGGGCCCGTGCCGCGCTCCAGCTCTTGGTCGATCAACGGGAGTTCCTGGCGGCGCAGGTGGGCAACCCGAAATACGAGAAGGTCTGCTACGCGGTCTTCATGTGCGACGCGCCTTACACGACGCTCGCCCATGCCGAGCCCTGGATGAAGCAGGACAAGGCGAGGGCCAAGCAGCTCCTCGCCGAGGCCGGCTACAATTTCAAAGATCCGATCGTCGTGCTGGTCCCGACCGATCAGCAGATCATCATGAACAACGTGCTCGTGATGATCGGGCTTTTGAAGGAGATCGGGGTGAACGTCGATGCCCAGTCGATGGACTGGTCGACCTTGACCTCACGGCGGACCAAGATCGAGGATCCGAACAAGGAGCCCAAGGTCGGCTGGCACATCTTCCCGACCTGGTGGACCGGAATCCCGATGTCGAGCCCGATCACCAACGCCGCCTTGGTCTCGACCGGCGATCCCAAGACCGCCTGGTTCGGCTGGCCCAAGGACGAGGAGACCGAAAAGCTGCGCGCCGCGTTCCTGGAGGCCGAGGGCAAGGAGGCGCAGATGAAGATCATCGAGGCGCTGCAGAAGCGCTATTACGAGACCTTCCCCTACATCAACACGGGTCAGTTCGTGACCCCGGTCGCCTGGCGCAAGACCGTCAAGAACGTGCCGAACGCGCTCCTCTTCGTCGCCTGGAACGTCGAGAAGGGGTGAGCGGGCGCAACGGGTTCAGTTCGGCAACGTCCTCGCGGGCGTTCGTTCTCGTCGACCTCCTCGACGTCGGCGTAGCGGTGAGATAATTTATTCGAGAGACACTCTCGAGCGGGTGTCGCGATCGGGAGACGGCAGTGGCGGAGCGCAGACCGCTGCGCTTTCGGTTCGCGCCGCGCAAGGCGCTCGCTGCGATCGGGTGGATGCTCGAAAAAGCGGCACCCGAACCTCTCGATCTCCACACCATCTTGAAGACCTGCTACTTCGCCGACCGGGCCCATTTGAACAGCTACGGCCGGCCGATCTTCGGTGCCCGTTACCGGGCGATGCGGTACGGCCCGGTTCCCGTCGAAATCTACGAGATGCTGAAGGGCGAGCCGCTCTGGCTCGTCGAGATCGGGACGGAACGTGTTCCCTGGGAGCTGCGGGGATACCGGGTTTGGCGCTCGGGCAACGTGGCGCCGGACTTGCGGGTGCTTTCGCCGAGTGACCGGGAGGCGCTCGACCGAGCTTTCGAACGCGCCCGCTCGATGACCTTCGACGAACGGACGGCGGCTTCGCACGGACCGGACTGGCAGAAGGCCGAGCTCGGTTGGATGCGCTACGAGGACATGATCGACGAGGACAATCCCCGTCGCGCCGAGATCCTCGAAGATCTCGAAGAAATCGACTGGCGCATGGTCTTGTGATCCCGGAGCCCTGGTCGGTCGTCTGGCCTTACGACCCCTGGGCCAAGCCGCCCAAGCCAAAGCTCTGGGTTTCGGTGGCGCCAAGGCTCGGCTGGTTCTTGCGGATCAATTCCGAACAGCGGCTGGGCGCCGTGCCGCTCGACCCGTTGGAGCACCCGTTCCTGAAGCACAGGTCTTGGCTGTGCTGCCGAAGCGATCTGATCGAGGTCGACGAACATCGACTGAAAGAGCTGCTCGACCGCCAAGGCAACCCGGAACGCCGCGGCGTACTCGGCACGATCGCCGCGTCGGCGCGGCCCGCGGTGCTCCGAGAAATCGAGCGTACGCCCACGCTCTCGGACGAGGCCAAAGAAATCATCGTTGCTGTGCTCGGCGGGACGAAGGCTTGAGCGTGGCGAACCCATGTCTCAGCCGACCGGCACGGGCGCCCAGAGGACCTGCTCGATCCGCTCGGCTCCCGTCGCGAGCATCACGAGCCGCTCGAGGCCGAGGGCGATGCCCGCAGTCGGAGGCACGAGTGCCAAGGCTTCGAGCAGCTCCTCGTCGATCGGATGCCGCTCGCCGTAGAGTGTGGCCTTGAGATCCATCGCGGCCTCGAAACGCCGACGCTGCTCGACCGGGTCGGTGAGCTCGCCGAAGGCGTTGGCGAGCTCGACCCCGCAGGCGTAGAGCTCGAAACGCTCGGCGGTGCGCGGATCCGCGGGGCTCGGCCGGGCGAGGGCGGCTTCCGGGATCGGATAGGCATCCAGGATCGTCGCCCGGCTGCGGCCGAGCTCGGGCTCGATCCGCGCCGTCAAGACCCGGGCGAACAGGTCCGACCAGCTGTCGTCCTCGGCCACCCTGAGCCCGGCCGTCGCGACCTGGCGTGCCAGATGCTCACGGTCGGTCGAGCCGTCCGCCGCGACCGTCGCGAGGAGGTCGATGCCGACGAACCGCTCGAAGGCCTCGGCCACCGTGAGGCGTTCCGGCGGCAGACGGGGATCGGCCTCGATGCCGCGGAAGCGCAGCGTCTTCGTGCCGGCCGCCTCGGCGACGGCCGCCAACAGCTCGGCGCAATCGGCCATCAAGGCGGTGTAGGGCTCTTCCGCACGGTACCACTCGACCATCGTGAACTCGGGATGGTGCAGGGGCCCCGACTCCCGGTTGCGGAACACCGGGCCGATCGCGACGATCCGCCGCTCGCCCGCGGCCAGGAGCTTCTTGCAGGCGAATTCGGGCGAGGTGTGCAGCCAGAGCTCGCGCACCGGGCGGCCCGCGACGTCGCGGAGTTCGGTCCGAAAGCCGTGCAGATGCGGCTCGTTGCCGGGCGAGGCCTGCAAGCAGCAAGGCTCGACCTCGAGGAAGCCGCGTTCCTCGAAAAAGCGCCGCAACGCCCGGACGATCCGCACCCGGGCGAGCAGGAAGGGGCGACGATCGGCGTGGCGGTCGGGCGCCCACCAGGGTCGCGGGGCCGTCACGGGCTCACGACCCGGGCGCTCTGGACCGGGCCCGCCGCAGCGGGTAAGAGCCGGCTCCGGGGCGCCGGACGGCCCGGCTCGACCCGTGGGTGGTGCATCGGAGGCCTCGTGCCCAAGGTCATCGCGAGCTCGCTCAGGAAGGGCAATGCCGTCGAGATCGACGGCAAGCTCTACGTGGTCCTGACGGCCCAGAACATCCACCCGGGCAAGGGTACACCCGTGACCCAGCTGGAGCTCCGGCGGATCACCGACGGGGTGAAGGTCTCGGAGCGCTTCCGCACGACCGAGATGGTCGAGCGCGCCTTCCTCGAGGAGCGGGAGTACACCTACCTCTACGAGGACGGCGAAGGCTTCCACTTCCTCAATCCGGAGAGCTACGAGCAGATCACGGTGCCCCGGGACGTGATCGGCGAGCAGGCGGTCTACTTGACCGACGGGATGACGGTGACGATCGCCACGCACAACGGCGTGCCGCTCGCGGTCACCTTGCCGCCGCGGGTCGTCCTCGAGGTGGTCGAGACCGAGCCCGTCACCAAGGGCCAGACCGCCGCCTCTTCCTACAAGCCGGCCAAGCTCTCGAACGGCGTGCGCACTATGGTCCCACCGCACATCCAGGTCGGGACGCGGATCGTCGTCTCGACCGAGGACGGCTCCTACCTCGAGCGCGCCAAGGACTGAGCCCTTCGGCCGCACCGGCCGCAGCTCCGTGGACCGTGGCCAGCGCCTCTGCTAACCGCTGCCGCAGCGCAGCGACGGAGCCAGCCGGGTGAGCCGCGGCCTCCACCTTTTCAACACGCTCTCCCGCCGCAAGGAACGGTTCGAGCCGATCGACCCGGGCCGGGTGCGGATGTACGTCTGCGGACCTACGGTCTACCAGCGGATCCACGTCGGCAACGCCCGCCCGCTCGTCGTCTTCGACCTGCTGTTCCGGCTGTTGCGCCACCTCTACGGCGCCGAGCGCGTGGTCTATGTCCGCAACATCACGGACGTCGACGACAAGATCATCGACCAGGCGCGCAAGAACGGCGAGCCGATCGAGGCGTTGACCGCGCGCACGATCCGCGACTTCCACGCCGATGCCGAAGCCCTGGGTTGCCTCGCGCCGACGCACGAGCCCAAGGCCACCGAGCACCTGGCCGAGATGATCGCGCTGATCGAGACGCTCTTGGCCAAGGGGCACGCCTACGAGGCCGCCGGCCACGTGCTGTTCCACGTGCCGTCGATGCCGGCCTACGGGCGGCTCTCGGGCCGCGACCGCGAGGAGCAGGTGGCCGGTGCGCGGGTCGAGGTCGCCCCCTACAAGAAGGATCCGGCCGACTTCGTCTTGTGGAAGCCGGCGGCCGAGGACGAGCCCGGCTGGCCGAGTCCCTGGGGCCGCGGCCGGCCCGGCTGGCACATCGAATGTTCGGCGATGGCCGAACGCTATCTCGGGCCCCTGCCGTTCGACATCCACGCCGGTGGCCAGGACCTGATCTTCCCCCACCACGAGAACGAGATCGCCCAGTCCTGCTGCGCCCGCGGTCTCGACCTCATGGCCCGCTTCTGGTTGCACAACGGCTTCGTCCAGATGGCGGGCGAAAAGATGGCGAAGTCGCTCGGCAACGTGGTGCGGGTGGCGGAGGTGCTGGAGCGCTTCCCGGGCGAGGCGGTCCGCCTGTGGCTGTTGTCGGCGCATTATCGCCAGCCGCTCGATTGCACCGAGGAGGCGCTGCTCGAGGCGCGCGATGCGCTGCGCCGCTGGTACCGGGTGCTGGCCGACGCCCGGGTCGCGGCCGAGGATCCGGGTGTGGCCGAGGGCAGGGTGGCCGAAGCGCTCGCGGACGATCTCGCTACACCCGCGGCGATCGCGGTGCTGCACGGGCTCGCGACCCGTGCCAACAAGGCCGAGAGCGCGGGCGAGCGCGAAGAGTTCGCCCGGCGCCTCAAGGGCGAGGCGGCACTCCTGGGTCTCCTCGCGGCCGACCCGGTCGCCTGGCTCAAGCACGCGGCACCCGCCGCGGCGCTCTCGGACGCCGAGGTCGAGGAGCGGCTCGAACGCCGCCGGGCGGCCCGCAAGGCCCGGGACTTCGCCACTGCCGACGCCCTCCGCGCCGAGCTCGAGGCGGCCGGCATCGTGCTCAAGGACCGACCCGACGGCCGCACCGATTGGGAGCGGCGCTGAGCGCGGGGCAAGCGATGGCGGGCGAGCGGATCTGGCTCTACGACACCACGTTGCGCGACGGCGCGCAGACCCAGGGGGTCGACTTCACCTTGGCCGACAAGCGGCGGATCGCCCGCCAGCTCGACCGGCTCGGGATCGATTGGATCGAGGGCGGTTGGCCTGGGGCGAACCCGACCGACGAGCGCTTCTTCGCCGAACCACCGGCCCTTGAGCGGGCGCGGCTCGCGGCCTTCGGCATGACCCGGCGAGCCGGCCGCAGTGCGGCCAACGATCCGGGGCTCGTGGCGGTGCTCGGCGCGGGGGCGCCGACGGTGACGCTCGTCGGCAAGGCGAGCGCCCGCCAGGCGGAAGGGGCCCTCGGCGTGAGCCGCGAGGAGAACCTCGCGATGATCGCCGATTCGATCGGCGCCGCGGCGGCCCGGGCCCGCGAGGTCATGTTCGACGCCGAGCATTTCTTCGACGGCTTCGCCGAGGATCCGGGCTATGCGCTGGCCGCGCTCGAGGCGGCCGCCGAAGCGGGGGCGCGCTGGCTCGTCTTGTGCGACACGAACGGGGGCACGCTCCCCCACGAGGTGGCGCGGATCTGCGAGCGGGTGCTCGCCCGCTTCCCGGGCGAGCGGCTCGGGATCCACGCCCACGACGACACCGGCAACGCGGTCGCCAACAGCTTGGCGGCGGTGCGCGCCGGTGTGCGCCAGATCCAGGGCACGTTGAACGGGCTCGGCGAGCGCTGCGGCAACGCCGACCTCGTGACGTTGCTGCCGACCCTCGTCTTGAAGCTCGGCTACGCGACCGGCGTCTCGGCCGAGGCGCTCCAGGGCCTGACGCAGCTCTCCCGCACCTTCGACGAGGCCTTGAACCGGACCCCCGACCGTCACCGGCCCTATGTCGGGGCCGCCGCCTTCGCCCACAAAGCTGGGCTGCACGCCTCGGCCGTGCTGCGCGATCCTTCTTATTACGAGCACATCGACCCGGCGCTCGTCGGCAACCAGCGCGACATCCTGGTCTCCGACCAAGCCGGCCGGGCGAACCTCTTGGCCCGGCTGCGCGAGATGGGTCTGACGGTCGAGCCCCACCCGGAGGCGACCGGCGCTCTCCTCGCCGAACTCAAGGCCCGCGAGGCCCAGGGCTTCGCCTACGAGGGGGCTTCCGCCTCCTTCGAGCTCTTGGTGCGCCGGACCCTCGACCGGGTGCCCGACTATTTCGAACTCTTGTCCTTCCGGGTGATCGACGAGCGCCGGCGCAACGCCAAGGGCGAGCTCGTGACGCTTTCGGAAGCGACCACCAAAGTGCGGATCGGCGAGCGCCGGTTCTTCACCGTGGCCGAGGGCAACGGCCCGGTGAACGCGCTCGATTCGGCGCTGCGCCAGGCGCTCGCCCCGGTCTATCCCTCGCTCGGCCACATGCAGCTCGTCGACTACAAGGTGCGGATCCTCGCCCCGGAGCGCGGCACCGCGGCGGTCACCCGCGTGCTCATCGAGAGCGCCGACGACGAGGGCCGCGTGTGGCAGACGGTCGGCGTGTCGGGCAACATCATCGACGCCTCCTACATGGCGCTGCACGACGCGATCACCTGGAAGCTCCTGGTCGACGGTGCCGTGCCGCCGGACGGGGCGGGTCCCGGCCGGTGAGCGAGCCGCCGTCGGATGCCGGCCCGGTGGTCGTGCTGGCCCGCCCGCAGCTCGGCGAGAACATCGGCAGTGCGGCCCGGGCGATGCGCAATTTCGGCCTGCGCGCGCTGCGCCTCGTGGCCCCCGAATGCGGCTGGCCCTCGGCCAAGGCGGTGGTCGCCGCCTCGGGGGCGCACGACGTCCTCGGCGCGGCGACCCTCCACCGTACGACCGGCGAGGCGGCGGCCGACCTCCAGCACCTCTTCGCGACGACCGCGCGCGCCCGCGAACTCAAGCTTCCGGTGCTGACGGCCGAGGCGGCAGCCCAGGAGGCCCGTCGGCTCGTGGCCGCCGGCCGCAAGGTGGGGTTGCTGTTCGGCCCCGAGCGGACCGGCCTCGAGAACGAGGAGCTGCTGCTCGCCGACGCGCTCGTGACCATCCCGACCGATCCGACCTTCGCTTCCTTGAACCTCGCCCAGGCGGTCTTGATCCTGGCCTACGAGTGGCACCGGGCGGGCGAGCGGCCGCCGGCCGAGCGCGATCCGGCGGCTGCCGAGCCGCCCGCGGAGAAGGCCGAGCTGCAGGGCCTGGTCGACCAGCTCTTGGCCGAACTCGACGCGGTCGATTTCTTCAAGAGCGCCGACCGGCGGGCGAGCCTCGGCGCGGCCATCCAGGTGATGCTCGGCCGGCGCGGCCTGACCAAGTCCGAGGTCCACTTGCTGCGCGGCATCGTCAAGGAGCTCGCGCACGGCCGCCGGCGGGGTTTGACAGGCGGGTCGCCTCGGCTATAAGCCCATCGGCCGCGATCCGTGGGATCGCGCGGCCGTCGTCGTCCCCATCGTTCCGAGGTCCGATGAGCAAGCGCGCTGCCGCCAAGACCAAGATTTGCCGCCGTCTGGGGGTCAACCTCTGGGGTCGCAGCAAAGACCCGCTCGCCCGGCGCAACTACGGACCCGGCCAGCACGGCCAGAAGCGCCGGAAGCTCTCCGGCTTCGCCACCCAGCTCATGGCCAAGCAGAAGCTCAAGGGCTATTACGGTGACGTCGGCGAGCGCCAGTTCCGTCGCATGTACGAGCTCGCCTCTCGGATGCGCGGCGACACGGCCGAAAATCTGATCGGCCTCCTCGAACGGCGGCTCGACATGGTCTGCTACCGGCTCAATTTCGTGCCGACCATCTTCGCTGCCCGCCAGCTCGTGAATCACGGGCATGTCAAGGTCAACGGTAAGCGCGTCAACATCCCCTCCTACCTGGTCGAGGAGGGTGACGTGATCGAGCTCACCGAGCGTGCCAAGACGATCCCGATGGTCGTCGAGACCCAACAGCGGCCCGAGCGCGAAGTGCCCGACTATCTCCAGCTCGACCCGCGCGCTCTGAAGGGGACCTATCTGCGCGTGCCGAAGATCGGCGACGTGCCCTATCCCGTGCAGATGGAGCCCAACCTCGTCATCGAGTACTATTCGCGCTGAGTCGCCGGCGCGACGCCGGGGCGCGGCGCCGCGTCGCAGCCTCCGGGACTCGATCCGCCGCCCGGACGCACGATCTGGCCGGGCATGGCCGGCTTCCTTTTGAGCCACGAGCCCCTGGTCCGTGGGGGCGCCTTTCTCCTGGTGCTCGCGGTGATGGCCGCGGCCGAGGTCGCCTCGCCCCGCCGCCGGCGCGAGATCCCACGGGTCGTGCGCTGGACCAACAATCTGGCGCTCGTCGCCCTCGACACGGCGATCCTGCGCCTCGTTTTCCCGGTCCTCGCCGTGGGCTTCGCGGCGATCGCCGAGGCGCGCGGCTTCGGTCTGTTCAACACCCTCGAGGTGCCGGCCTGGCTCGCCGTGGCGGCCTCGATCGTGATCCTCGACCTCGTCGTCTACCTCCAGCACGTGCTGTTCCACGCCGTGCCGGGGCTCTGGCGGCTGCACCGCGTGCACCATGCCGCCCTCGAGATCGACGTGACGACGGGCCTGCGCTTCCACCCGATCGAGATCCTCCTCTCGATGGCCATCAAGCTCGCCGCCGTGGCGGCCCTCGGCGCACCACCCTTGGCCGTGCTCCTGTTCGAGGTGATCTTGAACGGCATGGCCATGTTCAACCATTCGAACGTGAAGCTGCCCGAGCCGGTCGACCGGGTGCTCCGGCTCGTGCTGGTCACGCCCGACATGCACCGCGTCCACCACTCGATCCGGCCGGAAGAGACCAACTCCAACTACGGCTTCAACCTGTCCTGGTGGGATCGGCTGCTCGGCACCTACCGGCCCCAGCCGGCGGCCGGCCACGAGGGCATGACGATCGGCATCGAACTGTTCCGCGAGCCGCGCGAGCTGTGGCTCGACCGGATGCTCATCCAGCCGTTCCGTGGCCCGGCCTCGGGTCACGCGCTGGATCCCGGGCCCGATTCTTCGCCCGGAGCGGCCCGCGGAAGCGGCTGAGAGCGCGGCCCGCGCGCTCGGCGAGGAGGGGCCTCGGGTCGCCGAGGCGTCCGGCGCATCGGGGGCGTGCCAGGGTGAGAACGAGGACCGGCGCGACCCTTGTGCGAGCGCAGCTGGACAGCAAGCGAGCCGGGCCTACTTTCGAGGGCATGAGCCAGAGCCTCCCGCGGTCCTCGGCACCCGTCCACCACCGCCGCATGCTGCTGGTCGCGGCCCTGCTCGTGGGTTTGCTACCGTCCGCCGCACCGCGGGCGGGCGGCAGCGGCGCACCGGTCGACGCCCGCTACGCGATCGAGGTCGCCGGCATCCGGGTCGCCGAGCTCGCGCTCACCGTCACGCCGGGCGAGGGCGGGGTGGCGAGCCGACTCGTCATGCAGTCGGTCGGTCTCGCCGCGGCCTGGTCGGGTGCCCGGAGCGAGCTCGCCACGGTCATGCGTCGGCCCGAGGGCGGGCCGCCCGCGCCCGTGCGCTTCGAGGCCGTCCACACCAAGCGCGACCGCGAGCGCGAGGTCCGCATCCGCTACGGCGGCGACGGCGCGATCGCCGGGCTCGCCCTGACGAGCCAGGGCCGGCCGCGGCCGCCCGAGGTCCCCGAGGAGCTCCGGGTCGGCACGGTCGACCCCCTCACGGCCTTCGAGCGGCTGCGCGATTGGTTGCCGCTGGCGGCGGCCGGCGAGGCGGAGCGCGAGATCACCCTGCCGGTGTTCGACGGCCGCAAGCGGGTCGACCTCGAAGCCCGTTACGTCGGCCGCGCACCCCACCCCGAGGGGCGTGGCGAGGCTCACGAACTTTCCGTCCGTCTGATCGGCCGCTACGGTTTCGATTCCGACGACCGGTTCATCGAGCTGCCGGACGGTGACCGCCCGGCCCCGCTCCGCGTCCTCGTCGACACGACGAACGGCACGATCCCGCTGCGGATCGACGTCCCCGACCGCCGCACGGGACCGGTCATCACGCTTCTGCGCGATTGCCTGTCGGAACGCTGCCCACCACCGGGCTGAGAGGTGCCGGCGGCGGTGCGCGTCCGGGCGCGCTCAGGCGGCGACCACGACGCCCTTCTCGGCCAAGAGCTGCTGAAGCTCGCCGGTTTGCGCCATCTCGGTCACGATGTCGCAGCCGCCCACGAGCTCGCCCTTGACGTAGAGCTGGGGGAAGGTCGGCCAGTTCGAGAAGTCCTTGAGCCCCTGGCGCAGCTCCGGGTCCTCGAGGACGTTGTAGGACTGGAACTTGACCCCCGCGTCGCTCAGGATCTGGACGACCCGAGCGGAAAACCCGCACATCGGGAAGACGGGCGTCCCCTTCATGTAGAGCACCACGTCGTCGGCCGCGAGCTGCTCGCGGATCCGCTCGAACACCGCCTCACTCATCCTCCGCTCCTCTCCGCCACGCTCCGCGCCGCCGATCCGGAACCTCGCCGCGCCCGCTCTAGCCGGGCAGCCTCGTCTCGAGGGCGAGCGCGTGCAGTTCGCCACCCATCTTCTCGCCGAGGGCCCGATAGACGAGCTGGTGTTGCTGCAGCCGGCTTTTGCCGCGGAACGCCTCGCTCGTGACGATCGCCCGATAATGATCGCCGTCTCCGGCCAGGTCCTGGATCTCGACCCGGGCATCCGGAACGGCCGCGCGGATCAGTCGCTCGATCTCCGAGGCCGGCATCGGCATGCCCAGCTACCCCTTCGCTCCGCTGGTCTCACCCATCCAGGCGGGCAGCCAGCCCTCGCGCGCTCGCTGCATCGCTGGAAGCGATATGGGCGGGTGGCGGCCGAGCGTCAACGCGTCGCCGCCGAGGGTGCCGATCGCCCGGGCGAGGACACCGGCTGCAGTCGCGGCGGCGAGCAGCTCGACCGCGTGGTCCGCGGGCACGGCCAAGAGATAGCGCCCCTGATCCTCGCCGAACCACCAGCCGGTCTCGGCCTCCGCGGAAGGTGCGGGGTCCACCGTCGCCCCGATCCCGGCCGCGAGGCAGAGTTCGGCGAGCGCCACGGCGAGGCCGCCGTCCGCGAGATCCTGGCAGGCCCGCACGCGCCCGGCCCGCATCTGGTCCGAGACGAACGCACCGTTGCGCCGTTCGACGACGAGATCGACCGGCGGCGGAGCGCCTTCCTCGCGGCCCAGGATCTCGCGCAAGAAAAGCGAGGCGCCGAGCCAGCCGGTGCTCTCGCCCACGAGCAAGAACCGGTCGCCGGCCCGCGCCGCGTCGGGACGGACGAGCCGCGCCACGTCCTCGATCAGTCCGAGGCCGCCCACCTGCGGGGTGGGCAGGATCGCCCGACCGTCGGTCTCGTTGTAGAGCGAGACGTTGCCGGACACGACCGGGAAGTCGAGCGCCCGGCAGGCCTCGGCCATGCCCTCGATCGCCGCCACGAGCTGGGCCATGATCGCAGGCCGCTCGGGATTGCCGAAATTGAGGCAGTCGGTGATCGCGAGCGGCCGAGCGCCGACCGCGACGAGGTTGCGCCAGGCCTCGACCACGGCCTGCATCCCGCCCGTGCGCGGATCGGCCGCGCAGTAGCGCGGCGTGCAGTCGGTCGTGAGCGCCAGGGCCTTGCGGGTGCCGTGGACGCGCACGACCGCGGCGCCGAGCCCGGGCGGCAGGATCGTGTCGGCGCCCACGAGCCAATCGTACTGCTCGAAGATCCAGCGCTTGCTCGACAGATCGGGCGAGCCCAGCAGGCGCAGGAGCGCCTGCGGCGGGTCGAGCGGCGCGCGGATCGCCTCGGTCACGACGGGCACCGGGCGGGGCAGGGGGGCGGTGGGCCGGTCGTAGACCGGCGAGGCGCCGCTCACCGGGGCGACCGGCAGGTCGGCGACCACCTCGCCCCGGTGGCGGATCACCATCCGGCCGGTGTCGGTCACCCGGCCTACCACGGCGACATCCAGGCCCCATTTGCGGCAGATGCGGAAGGCCTCTTCCTCCCGGCCGGCCGCGGCGACCAGGAGCATCCGCTCCTGGCTCTCGGAGAGCATGATCTCGTAAGCCGTCATGCCCGCTTCGCGCAGCGGCACGGCATCCAGGTCGAGTTCGATCCCGGTGCCGCCGCGGGCTGCCATCTCGAAAGAGGAGGAGGTGAGCCCGGCCGCTCCCATGTCCTGGATGGCGACGATGCTGCCCGTCTCCATGAGTTCGAGGCAGGCCTCGATCAAGAGCTTCTCGGTGAACGGATCGCCCACCTGGACCGTGGGGCGGAGCGAGCGGTCGGTTTCGGAAAACTCGGCCGAGGCCATGGTGGCACCGTGGATTCCGTCGCGGCCGGTCTTGGCGCCGATGTAGACGACCGGATTCCCGACCCCGGCCGCCCGCGCGTAGAAGACGCGGTCGGCTCGGGCGATGCCGACGCACATCACGTTGACGAGGATGTTGCCGTCGTAGGCGGGGTGGAAGGTGCATTCGCCGCCGACCGTCGGCACGCCCACGCAATTGCCGTAGCCGCCGATCCCGGCGACCACGCCCGAGACCAGATGGCGCATCCGCGGGGCCTCGGGACGGCCGAAGCGCAGCGCGTCCAACAGCGCCACCGGCCGGGCGCCCATGGTGAAGACGTCGCGCAGGATCCCGCCCACGCCGGTGGCCGCTCCCTGATAGGGCTCGATGAAGGAGGGGTGGTTGTGGCTCTCCATCTTGAAGACCGCGACGAGCCCGTCGCCGATGTCGACCACGCCCGCGTTCTCGCCCGGCCCGCAGACCACCCAGGGGGCGGCCGTCGGGAACTTCTTCAAGTGGATCTTGGAGGACTTGTAGGAGCAGTGCTCCGACCACATGACCGAAAAGATGCCGAGCTCGACGAGGTTCGGCTCGCGGCCGAGGATCCGCACGATCTCGGCGTACTCGGCCCGGCTCAATTTGTGCCGGGCGAGCAGTTCGTCGGTGATCGCTAGGGTCAAGGAGCGCCTCCTCGACCGCCGATCGCCGCCAGGAGCGAGACGAAGAGCGGCTTTCCGTCCTCGCTGCCGAGGAGCGGATCGACGGCCCGTTCGGGGTGCGGCATCATGCCGAGGATCCGGCCGCGGGGATCGAGCACGCCAGCGATGTCGGCCACCGACCCGTTCGGGTTGTCGAGATAGCGGAAAGCGATCCGGCCCTCGCCCTCGAGCCGGGCGAGGCCCTCGGGGTCGATCACGTAATTGCCGTCGTGGTGGGCGACCGGGATCGTCACGGGTCCCTCGCCATAGGCCGAGGTGAAGGCCGAGTTGCGGTTGGCGACCAGGAGCCGGACCGGCCGGCAGACGAAGCGCAAGCCCGCGTTGCGCACGAGCGCCCCGGGCAGGAGCCCCGCCTCGGTCAGGATCTGGAAGCCGTTGCAGATGCCGAGCACGTAGCCGCCGCGTTCGGCGTGCCGGCGGACCGCGGCCATGATCGGCGCCCGGGCGGCGATCGCCCCGCAGCGCAGATAGTCGCCCCAGGAGAAGCCACCCGGCAGGCCCACGAGATCGACCGGCGGCAGCTCGGAATCGGCGTGCCAGACGCGCGCCACGGGCCGGCCGAAGCAGGCTTCCATGGCGACCACGAGGTCACGGTCGCAGTTCGAGCCGGGGAACGTGACGACGGCGGCGCGCAAGGCCCTGGGCTCCGCGGGTCCGGGGGCGCCCGCTCAGTAGCCGCCGGGCTCGGCCGCCGCAAGCGAGCGTGGCCCCGTGTCGTTCAGCTCGCGGTCGCCTCGCCCGGACGCTCGATCTCGATCTCGTAGCTCTCGATTACCGGGTTGGCGAGGAGCTGCTCGCACATCGCCTCGACCCGCGCGCGCGCCGCCGACGCATCGCCCGCGTCGAGCTCGAGCTCGATCACCTTGCGCCGCCGCACCCCGCGGACTTCGCCGAAACCGAGCCCCTCGAGCGCCCGGCCGATCGCCACGGCCTCGGGGTCCAGCACGCCGTCCTTGAACCCGATCGTGACGATCGCCCGCATCCCGCCCCCGTCCCGTTCCGGCACGGAGCCTACATGCCACGGTTGCGTGGACAAGAGGATCTGTTAAGGGTTCGGTAATTTCATGGTGCTCCAATCTCCGACATCGACCGACCCGATCCGGAGACGAGCGGCGGCATGGGCCCGAGCCATTGGCGACCGGGGTGGCTCATGGAAGAGAACGCTCTTGAGCGTATCGCGCGCCTGGCCACCCGGACGTTCGCGGTTCCGGCCGCGGCCGTTGCCCTCCTCGACGGGGACCGCTTCCTCGTGGCCGCCCGGCACGGCTGCGACCTCGACATCATCCCGCGCTGCGGCTCGTTGCCCGGGGCGACGCTCGATCGGGGTGCACCGAGCGTGATCCCCGACCTGGCGGCGCTCGACCCGCCGCCGCCCGTGCCGCTGATCCGCGGCCAGCCGCTCCGTTTCTACGCGGGCATCCCGATCCGCGGGCCCAGAGGCGATCTCGCGGGGGCGCTGTGCTTGGGCGACGTCGTGCCTCGCCGCTTCGAGGAGGAAGACGTCGCGTTGCTCGAAGGGCTCGCCGCCCTCGTGAGCGACCAGCTGCGCCTCGAACAGGAAATCGTGAAGCATCGCGAGCTCCTCGCCCGACTCGAGGCTTCGGAGCGGCGCCTGTTGGACTTCGCCGAGACCGCCTCGGACTGGTTCTGGGAGATGGACCCCGAGCTCCGCTTCTCCTGGCTGTCCGAGGCGGTGCGGACCCGGTTCGGGCTGGATCCCGCGTGGCATTACGGCAAGACCCGGCTCGAGATCGCGGCGAGCGAGGCGGATCGGGAGGTGGCGCGGCGCGTCCAGGAGCTGATGCTCCGCCGCGAGCCGTTCCGGGACTTCGAATATTGCCGGCGCAGCCCCGCCGGGGACCATTGGCTGCGGATCAGCGGCAAGCCGATCTTCGATTCGAGCGGCAAGTTCCTGGGCTATCGCGGCACCGGCCGCGACGTCACCGAGCTCGTCCGCCAGCGCGAGGCCGCCCGCGCCGCCCAAGAGCGCTACCGGCGGCTCGTGGATCTGTTGCCCGACGCCGTTCTCTTGCTCGACGGCGAGCGGATCGTGGTCGCCAACCGCAGCGCCGCGCGGCTCTATGGCGTGCCCGATCCGACGAGGCTGCTCGGCCTTTGTCCCATCGACTTTCTTTCGAGCGAACACCTCGCGGTGGCCAAAGCTCGCCTTTACCGCGTGCTCGAGACCGGCGAGACGCTGCCGCCGGCCGAGCTTCGGCTGCGTCGCTCGGATGGCACCCTCGTCGACGTCGAGAGCTCGGCCACCGCGATCGAGGAAGACGGCCGCCGTCTCGTGCTGACCGTGCTGCGCGACATCAGCGAGCGCAAAGCTGCCGAGCGAGCGCGGCACGAAGCGGAGGCGCGCTACCGTGCGTTGGTCGAGCTCAGCCCCGACCCCGTCATCCTGGTGGAAAACGGCCGCTTCGTGTTCGCCAACGGACCGGCTGCTCGGCTGTTCGGCATGGAGGACCCGGAGGCGCTCCGCGGCCGCTCGCTTTACGACTTCCTACCGGACGCGCTGCACCCGACGATCCGCGCCCGGCACGCGACGCCCCTGCGGGAGGGCGAGAGCCTGCCACCCGTCGAGCTCGAAATCCTCCGGCCGGACGGGCTGCGGGTCGAGATCGAGGCCAAGGGCTCGCTGATCCCGGAAGGTGGCCGCCGTATGCTCCTCGGCGTCCTGCGCGACATCGGCGAACGCAAGGCCGCCGAGCGAGCTTTGCGCGAGGCCGAGGAACGGTACCGGACCCTGGTCGAGCTCGCGCCCGTCGGGATCATGCTCTACCGCGACGGCGTCTACCGCTACGCCAACCGCGCGGCCGCAGCGATCCTCGGGGCCGAGGATCCCGAGGAGCTGGTCGGCCTCGACCCGTTCGACCTCGTGCTCGAACCCTATCACGAGCTCGTCCGCACGAGGGAAACGCGGCTGCTCGCGGGCGGCGCTCCCGAACCCGCCATCGAGATCGAGATGCGCCGATTGGACGGTCGGGTGGTGTCCATCGCCACCCGCGGTGCGGTGGTCCACGGCCCCGACGGCCCGGCGATCCAGATCGTCATCGGCGACGTCACCGAGCGCAAGGCGGCCGAACGGGCCTTGCGCGAGGCCGAGGAACGGTACCGGACCCTGGTCGAGCTCGCGCCCGTCGGGATCCTCGTCTACCGCGACGGCGCCTATCGCTTCGCCAACCGTGCCGCCGCCGAGATCCTGGGTGCACCGGACCCGGGGGCGTTGATCGGGCTCGATCCGTTCGCGTTGATCGCCGAGCCCTTCCGAGCGGTGATCCGCGCCCGGGCCGAGCGGCTGCTCACGACCGGCGGCGTCGGGCCCCCCATCGAAGTCGAGATGCGTCGGCTCGACGGGGAAATGGTGACCGTCGAGACCACGAGCGCGGCGACCCGCGACCGCGGCGAGCCCGCGGTTCAGATCGTGATGCGCGACGTCACCGAGCAGCGGCGGGCGGCCCGCGCCCTCGAAGAAGCCGAGGCGCGCTGGCGCGCGCTCGTCGAGCTCAGCCCCGAGGCGGTGCTGTTGGTGCGCGAGGGGCGCTACGTTTTCGCCAACCGTGCCGCGGCCGAACTCTACGGTGCGGCCGATCCCGCGGAGCTCGTCGGGCGTACCCCGGCCGATTTCTTCCTCGAGGAGTTCCTGCCGCTGATCGAGGAGCGCGGCGAGCGGCTGCGCCGCGTAGGGGGGCGGGTACCGCCGCTCGAGGCCAAGATCCGAAGGCTCGACGGGCGGATCGTCGACGTCGAGACCTCGGGCGCCTTCGTCCTCGACGGCGGCCGGCCGACGATCCAGACGGTGTTGCGCGACATCACCGAGCGCAAGGCGATCGAGGCCGAGCTCCGTAGGCTCGCCCACCACGACCCGCTCACGGGCTTGCCCAACCGGCTCCTGTTCTTCGACCGGCTCGGCCAGCTGCTCGCGCTCGCCGAGCGCGAGCAGCGGCGCGGTGCGCTCTTGATGCTCGATCTCGACGGGTTCAAGGCCGTCAACGACGCGTACGGCCACGACGCCGGGGATGCACTGCTGCGCGGGGTCGCCCGCCGGCTGCAGCGGGTGACCCGGCGCTCGGACACCGTGGCGCGGCTGGCCGGCGACGAGTTCGCGCTCCTCCTCTACCCGATCACCGGCCCCTCCGTGGTCGAGCGCATCGGCGAGCGGATCGTCCGAGCGCTGGCCTCCCCGATCCGCCACCAGGGCCGCCCGCTGCGCGCCGGCGCGAGCATCGGTGTCGCCCTCTTCCCCGACGACGCCAGCGATGCCGAGGCGCTCGTCAAGATCGCCGACACCGCTCTGTTCCGCGCCAAAGCGCGAGGTCGCGGCGGGCTCGCCCGGCTCGACGGGTCGCTGCGGGTCGAGCTCGAGCAGCGCCAATCGCTCGGCGCGGCCCTGCGTGCGGCCTTCGCTCGCGACGAGCTCGTGCTGCTCTGGCAGCCGCGGGTCGAGCTCGCGAGTGGCCGCGCGACCGCCCTCGAGGCACTGCCCTGCTGGCCCGAAGCGCCCGGCGGGCGACTCCTGGCGGATCGGCTCGCGCGGCTCGCCGAGGAGACGGGGCTCGCCCTGGAGCTCGCCGAGCGTACGATCCGGATGGCCCTCGACCAGCTCGCCGCTTGGGAAGAGGCGGATCGTGCTCCGGCGCGGGTGGGCCTCGATCTCTCACCCGCCCAGCTCGCCGTGCCCGACCTCGCCGATCGGATCCTCGGCCAGCTCGCTGCCCGGCGGCTCCCGGCTTCCCGGCTCGCCGTCGAAGTCGGCGAGGAGGCGTTGCCGGGCCGGCACGGTACCGCGGTCGCAGCGGCACTCGATCGGCTCCGCGCGGCCGGGGTGGCGCTCCTCCTCGACCGGTTCGGCCAGGGCCCGACGGCACTCCAGCCGCTCGTCGAAGGCCGGTTCGACGGCGTGCTCCTGGCCGAAGAGGTGCTCCGCGTCGGCCAGCACGGTGGCCCGCCGATGCAGCTCCTGCACGCGGTCTGCGGACTCGCCGTGGGTCTCGGTCTCGAGGTCACGGCCCTCGGCGTCGCGAGAGACGCGGAGCGGGCGATGCTCGCCGGTCTCGGCTGCCGCTCGGGTCAGGGGCCGCTCTTCGCCGAGCCCATGCCGGCCGAGAGCCTCGGCGCTTGGCTCGACGGTGCGCCGCCGCCTTGCGCTTGCGTCGCTCCGGATGCGCCGATCCTCCGCCGCGAGGCCGGCCGACCGCCGTCCTGACCCGCAGCGTTCCCGGCCGACCGGCTCGGCTACTGGATCGCCTCGGGCCCTTTGAGGTCGCGCGGCCCGGCCTCGGGCAGGATGCCGAGCCGGCGGGCGATCTCTGCGTAGCCCTCCTGGACGTTGCCGAGGTCGCGGCGGAAGCGGTCCTTGTCGAGCCGCTCGTTGGTCCGGGCGTCCCACAGGCGCATGTTGTCGGGGCTCAATTCGTCGGCCACGACGATCCGCATGTCCTCCTCTTCCCACAGCCGGCCGAACTCGAGTTTGAGGTCGACCAGCTTGAGCCCGGCGCCGGTGAACAGCCCCAACAGGTAGTCGTTGATCCGGAGCGAGAGATTGAGGATCTCGTCGAGTTCCTGGTAGGTCGCCCAGCCGAAAGCGGTGATGTGCTCCTCGGTGACCATCGGATCGCCGAGCTGGTCGTTCTTGTAATAATACTCGACGATCGAGCGCGGCAGCGGCGATCCCTCCTCGAGGGCGAAGCGCTGCGCCAGGCTGCCGGCGGCGATGTTACGGACGACCACCTCGAGCGGAATGATCTCCACTTCCTTGATCAGTTGCTCCCGCATGTTCAATCGGCGCACGAAATGCGTCGGGATGCCGATCTCCCCGAGCTTGATCATCAGGTACTCGGAGATCCGGTTGTTGAGGACGCCCTTGCCGGTGATGATCGCGTGCTTCTTGTTGTTGAAGGCGGTGGCATCGTCCTTGAAATATTGGATCAGTGTGCCGGGCTCGGGCCCCTCGTAGAGGATCTTCGCCTTGCCCTCGTAGACCTGTCTGCGTCGGGCCATGTCCGATCAGCCTCGTGCGCGGAAGGGGGCGCCGCAACCGACGCCGACCGGCTTGCGCTGCGGCCGGACCGCTTCGGATATAGGGTCGAGAACGGCGCCGCACAACGCGTGCTCCGGCCGACCGCCCCAACCCCGTCCGCCTGGCTCCGCGCGGCCGACCGCGGTCGGCCCGACCGGAGCGAGGCCGCGCGGCTCAGGCCCGCCCCTCGCGCCACCAGGCGGCGGCGGCCGCCCCGCTCACGAGGAGGAGCGCGAGCCAAGGCGGAAGGAGCGCGGTCCGGCTCGCTCCGGTGACCGTGTAGGCCTCGTTGGCCACCACGCCGAGCCAGCCGCGGCCGGCCGCCCGGCGCTCGGCCGCCACGCGGCGAAGCTCGGGCACCCCGTCTCGGGCTAGCCAGAGGCTGGCCCCGCCGGTCGCCTCGACCAGGGGCCGCAGCCGTTCGGCGGTGGCCCGCAACTCGGCGAGCTCCAGAGCGGCCAAGGGGCGCGGCACGACGTGCGCCACCCGCGTGCCGTCCTCGACCCGCCAAAGTCCGTCCTCCTCGGCGGGTAGACGCAGCCGGGCGATCCCGTCGGCATCCGGCGTGAGCGTCACTTTCCGCTGCCCGCCCGAAGGTGCCGTGATCGTGACCTCGACCGGCCGCGGTTCGAGCGAGCGGCGGACGATCTCGATCCCCTCCTCGTGCGGCAGCGCCTGGAGCGTCTCCTCCTCGAGCTCCGGCTCCTTCATGAGCCAATGGACGAGCCGACGGAGCAATTGCGCCTGCGGCCCGCCGCCTTCGAAGCCGCGCTGCCAGAGCCAGTGATGGTCGGAGAGGAGCTGGGCCACGCGGCCCTCACCGACCCGTTTCAAAAGGAGGAGTGGTCGGTCGGCCGCACCGCTCATGAGCACCGCCGCATCGCCCGGCTCGACGTCGATCTGCCGTAGCCAGCGCCCCCAGCCGGGATCGGCCGGGTCGGCCGCGAGCCCGCTCGTCACCGGATGACGTCGTCCGACTTCGGTGAGCCGCGGCAGGAAGGGTCGCTCGATCACCTCGCCCGACGGCCGGCCGGGGAGGACGCGGGCGAGTGGGGTGCGATAGAGCCCGGTCGGCGTGGCGAACTCGGGCCCGGCCGCTTCGAGCAGCGCACCGCCCTGTTCGACGTAGCGGGCGACGTTCTCGAGATAGGGCAGAGGCAAGAGGCCGCGCCGGTTGTAGCGGTCGAAGATGACGAGGTCGAACTCGTGCAGCTTGACCTCGAACAGCTCCCGCGAGGGGAAGGCGATCAACGCCAATTCCCGTATCGGCGTGCCGTCCTGCTTCTCCGGCGGGCGCAGGATCGTGAAGTGGACGAGATCGACCGCGGCATCGGCTTTCAACAGGTTGCGCCAGACCCTGAGCCCCGGATAGGGCTGGCCCGAGACGAGGAGCACCCGCAGCCGGTCGCGCACGCCGTTGATCGTCACTGCGGTCCGGTTGTTGAGGGTGGTGAGCTCGCCCTCGCGCGCCGCGACCTCGACCTCGAGCACGGTCTTGCCGGCCCGGTCCAGGGTGAACGGGACCGACGGCCGCTCGCCCGGCCGGGCCTCGAGCTCGGCCACGAGCTTGCCGTCCCGCCGGACGGTGATCCGCGCGGTCCCGCTCGGCCCGCCCGGCAGCTCGTCGAAGCCGAGGGTGAGGCGCTGCGGCTCGCCGACCATGGCGAAGCTCGGCGCCTGCTCGACCACGAGCCGGCGGTCGACCTCGTCCGGCCGACCGACGAGGAGGGCGTGGAGCGGCGCACCGATCGCCGGCGCCCGCTCGGGATCGCTCGGGGCGTCGTGGATCACCCCGTCGGTGATCACGATCACCGCGCCGAGCCGCTCCCGTTCGAGCCGGCCGAGCGCCTCGTCGAGCGGGGCCACGAGACGGGTGCCGTCCGGCCCGCCCGGCAACTCGATCTCCTTGAGCTCGACCCGGCCCAGGGTCGAGAGACGCTCGCGCAGCGCGGCGGCGGTCTCCTCGAGGCGCTCGGTGCGACCGGGTAGCCGCATGCTCGGCGAGCGGTCGAGGGCGAGGACCACGACATCGTCGAGCGGTGCGCGCTCCTCGCGGCGCAGGACCGGATTGGCGAGGGCCAGGAGGAGGAGCGCCACGAAGAGGAGACGCCAGAGCGTGCCGCGCGCCCGCCGCACGAGCCCGAAGCCGATCAGCGCCGCGGCGAGCAGCGCCAATCCCGCGAGCACCGCCCAGGGCAGGTGCGGCTCGAAGGCCAAGGCCAGGCTCGTGGTCATCGGCCCGGGCCCTCCCTCATTGGCCGAGGCGCTCGAGGAGCGCCGGGATGTGGACTTGGTCGGTCTTGTAGTTGCCGGTCAGAGCGTACATCACGAGGTTGACCCCGAACCGGCGGGCCATCTCCCGCTGCAACTCACCACCCGGCACGACCGGGAACAGCGTGCGGCCGCGCTCGTCCTCGGCCCAGGCCGCGGCCCAGTCGTTGCCACCGATCACCAGGCTCGAGACCCCGTCGTTGATCGAAGGCGAGGCCTGGTCGACCCAGAGCGGCTGGCCCGTGAAGCGGCCCGGGAAGTCCTGCAACAGATAGAAGGTCCGGCCGAGCACGTGGTCGGGCGGAACCCGCACCAGGGGCGGCAGGTCGAGCCCCGCGAGCAGGCTCGCGAGCCGCCGCTCGCCCGGCCCGCCGCCCTCCTGGCCGGGCAACAGGACGCCCGCGTCCCGGGTGTCGAAGAAGATCATCCCGCCGGTCTCGAGGTAGCGCTGGACCTTCTGCAGAGCCTCGAGCGGCAGGTCACGATGGTCGGGTGGCACGGTCCAGTAGAGCAGCGGGAAGAGCGCGAGCTCGTCGCGCGCCGGGTCGACCGGGACCGGCTCGCCGACCTCCACGCTCGTCCGTTCGATCAGGATGCGGCCGAGACCCCGCAGACCCGCCTCGGTGACCTCGTCGACATCCGGCCGGCCCGTGAGCACGTAGGCGAGTCGGGTCTCGTAGGCCGGGGCGAAGCGCGCCTCCTCCGCGTCCTGGGCGAGAGCGGGTCCGCCCGTAAGGGCGACGAGCAGCGCCAAGCCCGCCGCCCCGGCGGCCGGCCGCAGGGCTGGGGTCGGCAAGAGCCCCCGCAGCGCCCATCCGATGACCAAGTCGGCGAGCGCAAGGAGGAGTGCCGCGAGCAGGAGCCAGGGGCCGAGATCGAGCTCGCGGGCCCGACCGAAGCCGCCGACCGGCTGGCCGAGTTCGGCCGCGCCGAGCGGCAGGAGATCGCCGACCGCGCTCTGCAGGTTGAGGGCGACACGGGCCGGCTCGGTCTCGCCGGCCGGCGCCGCGGCGACCGGCGCCCAGAGCCCGGGCGGGGTGCGCGGGCTCGCCCGCGCCTCGCGGAACGCTGCGGCCTCGATCGGCAGGACGCTCGCTGCGGGCCGCTCGAGCGTGCCGTCGGCGGCGAGTGCCCGGTGCAGCTCGAGGGGCCCGCGCTGGACGAGCCCCACGCCCGGGGCGAGGGCGAGCGTGCGGCGCAACATCTCGACGAACAAGCCCGAGATCGGAAGGTTGCTCCAGCTCGTGTTGGCGGTGGTGTGGACCAGGAGCAGCCAGCCCGCGCCCTGCCGGCGGCCGGTCACGATGGGCGTGCCGTCGACCAGCGCAGCGAGCGTGGCGGCGGACGTCGCCGGCCCGGGCTCGGCCAGCACCTGGCGGCGGACCACCGTCTCCGGGGTCGGCACGAGTCCGGCGAAGGGGCTGTCGGGCGGGAAGGGAGCGAGCGGCAGGGGCTCCGACCAGGAAAGCGCGCCGCCGAGCTCGCGATCGCCCGCGCGGAGCGGCACCGGCAAGAGGTCGTCGCCGCCCGCCGCGAGCCGGGGACCGGCGAAGCGCAGCACCACCCCTCCTTTGTCGATCCACGCGGAGAGCCGCTCGCGATCGGGCTCGGCGAGCTTGCCGACATCGGGCAGGATCAGGAGGGAAGGTTCCCCTTCGAGCAGTTCGGGAAGCGGCCCGCGGCGGACTTCGGCGAAGGGTAGGAGGGCGCGCTCGAGGAAATACACGTCGGACAGCAGCGGCTGATCGACGGCACCACCCGGCGGACCGACGATGCCCACGCTGCGCCGCCGCCAGCGTTCGTCGAGCAGCACGACCCCGCCGATCCCGACTCCCGGGATCTCGACCCTGGCCACCCGGTTCCGCAGGTCCGGCGGCAAGGCCAGACGCAGGCTCGCCCGCCGCTCGCCGGCTGCGAAGGCGAGTTCGCCCGCCGCCAGGACCTCGCCTTCCGGCCCGACGGCTCGAACCGTACGCCGCTCCGCCTCGCCCCCGCCGGCGCGCAGCGCGCCGAGCTCGAGCCCTTCGCCGACGAGTTCGGGCGGCAAGAGGAGTGGCGGCACCCGATCGGCGCCGGGTGCCAGAAGGGTGAGCGGACCGAGCGCGCGCAAAGCCTCCGCGAAGGCCTCGGCGGCGGCCCGGTCGGCCGGGTCGAGGGCGAGCCCGTCGGCCAGCCAGAAAGCGGTGAGCGGCGTGCCGGCGAGACCGGCGAGGGCCGCCCGCGCCGCCTGCCGGTCGACCGGCCAAGGCCGCGGCTTCCACCCGACCACGCGCTTGCGCAGCTCGGCCGGGAAGCCGCGCTCGAGAACGGGTGGCCCGTCGCTCGGGGCGGTGCGGAGGAGAACCACCTCGCGGCCGTCGCGTTCCGCCTGCTCGAGGATCCCGTCGAGGGTGGCGATCCGCTCCTTCCAATCGACCGCCGAGGCCCAGCCGTCGTCGAGGGCGACCAGCACGGCCCCGCTGCCGCCGAGCCGGGCGGCCGGCTGCAGCACCGGTCCGGCGAGCGCGAGGATGATCAGCGCCGCCAAGAGGGTGCGCAGGAGGAGGAGCCACCAGGGGGTGCGGGCGGCGGTCTCCTCCTGCCGCTCGAGGCGGAGCAGGAGGCGGAGCGGCGGGAAGGGCTCGCGTCGCGGCGCCGGCGGGGTGACCCGCAACAGGAGCCAGATCGCCGGGAGCGCGGCGAGGGCTGCGAGGAGCCAAGGTTGGGTGAAGGCCAAGAGGCCGAGATCGAGCATGCTCAGCGGACCGCGTCGGGGGCCAGGGCCTGGTAGAGGGCGAGGAGGGCGGTCTGGGCGCTGGCGTCGGTACGGTGGCGGAGCGCCCGCCAGCCCTGCCGCGTGGCCAGCCGCTCGACCTCCTCGCGATGCGCCCGCCAGATCTCTTGCCAGCGGCCGCGGGCGCGGGCGACGTTGCCGACCAGGACGCGGCCGTCGTTCTCGAGGCCCTCGAACAGCACCCGACCCCCGTAGGGCAGAAGTTCCTCGGCCGGGTCGGCGATCTGGAGGAGGCAGCCGCGTACCCCGGCGCCGACCCAGGGGGCGAGCCGACCGGCCAGTTGCTCGACCGGCTCGAGGAAGTCGGAGAGCAGGACGAGACCGGCGAAGCGCGGCAGATCGGCCGCCGGCGGCAGCCGCTCGCCTCGTTCGGCAGCACCGGCCAGCCCGCGCATCAGCCGTTCGAGCCCGGCCCGCCCGGGCCGCGGCCGTTCCCCCGAGCCCAAGAGCGCCACCCGCTCGCCGCCGCGCACCAAGAGTGCGGCGAGCGCGAGGGCGAGAAGGGCTGCCCGGTCGGCCTTGGCGGGCAAGTGGCGGTCGGAGCGGTAGCGCATGGAGGGCGAGAGGTCGCACCAGATCCACACGCTCTGCGCCGCCTCCCACTCCTGCTGGCGGACGAAGAGCTGGCGCGAGCGGGCCGATTGCCGCCAGTCGATCTCGGTCCGGTCGTCGCCCGGCTGGTAGGGCCGGAACTGCCAGAAGGTCTCGCCCGTGCCGGTCCGCCGCCGACCGTGCACACCCTGGGCGACCGTCGCCGCCACCCGATCGGCCTCGACCAGGAGCCCGGGTAGTCGGGCGGCGAGGCTCTCCGCGCCACGCCGCAGCGCGAGCAGGTCGGTCGTCGGCGTGGCCGTCGCCTCAGGCGACATGCCGGCACAGCCGGGCGATGATCTCGTCCACCCCGATCCCCTCGGCGCGCGCCGCGAAGGTCACCGCCATGCGATGGCGGAGCACCGGCCCGGCGAGCGCCAGCACGTCGTCGACCGAGGGGGCGAGTCGACCGTCGAACAGCGCGCGCACGCGAACCGCCAGCATCAAGGCCTGGCTTGCGCGCGGCCCGGGCCCCCAGGCCACCAGATCGCCGAGCTTCTCGATCGCCCCGGTCTCCGGCCGGCCGGCCCGGACGAGCGCCAGGATCGTATCGACCACCTTCTCGCCGACCGGGAGCTTCCGGACCAGCGCTTGCAGGCGCATCAGCTCGGCGGCGTCGAGCACCCGGCTCACTTTGGCCTCGCTGTCGGTAGTGGTGGCGATCATCATTCGCCGCTCGGCCTCGGCCGAAGGATAGGATACGTCGACCTGGAGGAGGAACCGGTCGAGCTGGGCCTCGGGAAGAGGGTAGGTGCCCTCCTGCTCGATCGGGTTCTGGGTCGCGAGCACGTGGAACGGTTGCGGGAGCGGATGGTCGTGGCCGGCCACCGTCACTTTCCGCTCCTGCATGGCCTGGAGGAGGGCCGCCTGGGTGCGCGGGCTCGCCCGGTTGATCTCGTCGGCCATCAAGAGTTGGGTGAAGACCGGCCCGGGGATGAAGCGGAAGCCCTGCCGGCCGTTCGGCCCCTCCTCGAGCACTTCCGAGCCCAAGATGTCGGCCGGCATCAGGTCGGGGGTGAACTGGACCCGCTTCTGCGCGAGCCCGAGCACCACACCCAAGGTCTCGGCCAGGCGCGTCTTAGCGAGCCCGGGCACACCCACGAGCAGGGCGTGGCCGCCCGAGAGGATGGTGATCAAGGTCTCCTCGATCACCCGCTCCTGGCCGAGGATCACCCGGCCGACCTCGGCCCGCACCCGGGCCAGCCGCTCGATCGCCCGCTCGGCCTCCTCGATCACCGCCGCCTCGGTCGCAACCCCCGCCGCCACCACGCTCATCGCCGCTCCACAGGTCCGCCGGTCCCGCCTGGAACCTTCTCGCGATGATCATACATAGAGGCCGCGGATGCAATTGACATGCCCGCGATCAACGGGAGGTGGAGCGGTGCGGCGGCCCTTCGATCCCGAGGCCGCGCTCGCGGCCGTGGCGCGCGGCGAGCTGCCGGTCGACGATCTGGCGATCACCATCGACCGCGACGGAACCTGGCGGCACCGGGGTGAGCCGATCCGGCGGCCGGAACTCGTCCGCGTGCTGGCGAGCGTCCTGCATCGCGACGGCGATGGCACCTATTGGCTCGTCACCCCGGCCGAGCGCGGCCGGGTCGAGGTGGCCGACGTGCCCTTCCTCGCGGTCGAGCTCGCGGTCGAGGGCGCGGGCCGCGAGCGGGTGATCCGTCTGCGCACCAACCTCGACGCCTGGCTCCCGCTCGATGCCGAGCATCCTTTGCGGGTGGCCCCGGGTCCCGTGCCTTACCTGCGGGTGCGCGACCGGTTGGAGGCCAGGCTCGTGACGAGCGTCTATTACGATCTCGCCGAGCTCGCCGAGCCGGGCCCCCCGGACGGTCGGCTCGGCGTGTGGAGCGCCGGCCGGTTCTTCCCGCTCGAGCCCGAGCCGGCCGGGCCCGGCGCGGAGTCCGTGCCGTGACCCCGAGCGGGCCCTGCCGCCCGAACCTTGCCGGCGCGCTCGACCGTGATTGGTTGCGTGCACGGCTCGCCGCCTGCCGTGGCCGGCCCGCCCCCTTCCCGGGCGATCAGGCCGACGAGCGCGAGCTCGCTTGCCCGGCCACGCCCGCCGCGGTGCTGATCGGCCTCGTCCCGGCGGCCGACGGGCCGCGGATCCTCTTGACCCGGCGCAGCGATCATCTGAAGGACCATGCCGGCCAGATCGCCTTCCCGGGCGGGCGGATCGAGCCCGAGGATCCGGACCCGGTGGCGGCCGCCCTGCGCGAGGCTGAGGAGGAGGTCGGCCTCGATCGGCGGCGGGTGGAGGTCCTGGGCGAGATCGCCCGCTACCGCACGCGGACGGGCTTCCTGATCCACCCGGTGGTCGGCTGGATCGAGCCACCGGCCGCCTTCCGCCCCGACCCGTTCGAGGTCGCCGAGCTGTTCGAGCTGCCTTTGGCCTTCGCCCTCGACCCGGCCAACCATCGGCGCGACGCGTACGAGCGCGAGGGGCGGCGGCGCGAGTTCTGGGTGCTGCCGTACGAGAACCGCTACATCTGGGGGGCGACCGCCGGCATCCTCGTCAACCTCGCGCGTCTGCTCGGGAAGTGAAGGGTGGCACGGATCGCCCTCTACGAGATCCTGGCGTTCCTCCTGCCCTTCGCGCTCTATTTCGTTTGGCGGTTGTTGGTCACCCGCGGCCGCCACCTCCTCGAGGACACGCCCTGGTTCGTGTTGACCGTAGCGGGCCTCGTCATGGTCTGCGCGAGCTTCGTCCTGTTCGTGCTCCTGGAGCCCGGGGCGCCGCCCGGTGCCGTCTACGTTCCGCCGCACCTCGAGGACGGCCGGCTGGTCCCGGGTGGATTCCGCAGCCCGTGACCGACGCGCCCGACCCCGAGCGTCCGCTCGCCCCGGCCCGCTGGCTGCAGGCACCGGAAAGCCGGGCGCTGCTCGCGGCGCTCGAGGCCGAGGGGAAGCAGGCGCGCTTCGTGGGAGGGTGCGTGCGCGACACGCTTTTGGACCCGACCCTCGACCCGCAGGACCTCGACCTCGCCACGCCCGAGCGGCCCGAACGGCTCCTCGAGCGACTGCCGGCCCTGGGCTTCCACCTCATGCCGACCGGCTTGAAGCACGGCACCGTCACGGTGATCGCCCACGGCCGGCATTTCGAGATCACCACGCTGCGCCGCGACGTCGCCTGCTTCGGCCGCCACGCCGAGGTCGAGTTCTCCGACGACTTCGAGGAAGACGCGGCGCGCCGCGACTTCACGATCAACGCGATGAGCTGCGACCGGGAAGGCCGGCTGTTCGACTATTTCGGCGGCCGGGCGGACCTCGCGGCCGGCCGGGTGCGCTTCGTGGGCGAGCCGCGGCAGCGGATCCGCGAGGATTACCTGCGGATCCTCCGCTTCTTCCGCTTCTGGGCCCGCTTCGGCCGGCCGCCGGCCGATCCGGCCGCCCTCGAGGCTTGTGCCGCCGAAGCCGCGGGGCTCGACCGGCTGTCGGGAGAGCGGATCCGCGGCGAGCTCGCCCGCCTCTTACCCGCACCCGGCGCCCTCGAAGCGCTGCGGCTGATCGAGGCGACCGGGGTTCGGGCTCGCCTCGTTCCGGTCCCGCTCGACCTCGAGCGGCTCGCCCGGCTCCTCGCGATCGCCCCCGAGGCCGATTGGTTCCTGCGCCTCGCCGCCCTTCTGCGCGGCCGGCTCGACCGCGTGAGCCTCCTGGCGCTGGCCGCCCGGCTGCGGCTCTCCAATGCCGAGCGCGACCGGCTCCTGGCCCTCGCCACGCTCGAACTCCCCGACCCCACGGCCGGCCGGGCGGCCGGCGAGCGTCTCGTCTACCGGCTGGGCTTTCCGCTCGCCCGCGACCTCCTGTGCCTCGCCGCGGCCGAGCGCGGCCTCCCGGCCGAGGCGCTCGCCGCCCTCCTCGCCGAGCTTTCCCGGTTCGAGCCGCCCGCCTTCCCGCTCGGCGGCGCCGATCTGTTGGCCCGCGGCGTGCCGCAGGGCCCGCGCCTCGGTCGGCTGCTCGAGGCGGTCCGCGCCTGGTGGGAAGCGGAGCGGTTCCGCCCCGACCGCGCGGCCTGCCTCGCCCGGCTCGACGCGCTCTTGGCCGCCGAGGCCGACGGCCGGCCCGGCCCGGGTTGACAAGCGGGGAGGGGGCTCCCTATCTGCGGCGCGCGGTGGGGGATGGTGCAGCTGGTAGCACGCCTGACTCTGGATCAGGAGGTCCTAGGTTCGATCCCTAGTCCCCCAGCCACCAAGTCCCTGAAATCCCTCGGTCCCCAGGTAAAGGCCCGGAGCCGGCGGTAGCGCGCCCTCGGGGCGGTTGCGGACCCCGAGCGACCTCCCCGGATCGAGCGAGCTGCTCCCTGGGCCCTCGGACCCGACGAGGGTGAGCCGCTGGCTCGGGACGTTCCGGGTCGCGTCGCCGGTGCCCGGCCGAGATTGCGGCACCTTGTGGCGGCACCCCCGATCGGCCCGGCCGCGTCCGCGGCCCTCGCTCGCCCCGTCTCAGAGGATCACTTGCACCTCGACCGGGGCGGTCCGATCGAGGACGTTGACCGCGACGTCGCGATCGTGGCGGCGCAGCAGGATGTCGAGGCGCGCGCCCGCCACCTCGAGATCC
>Ga0073932_1000919_pt1 | contig 63692 bp, 43 predicted proteins | sample DewCreD2012metaG_FD_76967 | JGI IMG/M metagenome (GOLD analysis project Ga0073932, IMG submission 76967) | Hot spring sediment bacterial and archeal communities from British Columbia, Canada, to study Microbial Dark Matter (Phase II) - Dewar... ...
ACCGTTCGATCCGGCTCGATCGTTCCGATACCCAATGGCCAAGCACCAAGGCCGCCATGGAGGCCCTCCAACGCCGTTGCGGCCATTGCCACAAGGAGGACAAGCCGATCGCGCTGTCGGTCTCGCACGTGACCGGGCCGGGCGCCTGGGGGACGGCGTTCACCGGCGCGCCGCCGTGGATCGCGATGACGCCCAACGACGTGCGCCGCCGCTGGTCGCGTCATCTTCAATACAATCTCACCCGCCCTGAAAAATCGTCCATCCTGCTGGCCCCTCTGGCCAGGCAGGCCGGCGGCCTGGAACTCTGCGGCCAGCCGGTCTTCGCGGACACCGCCGACGCGGACTACCGCAAGGTGCTGGCCGCGATCCAAGACGCCAAGACGCAGCTCGACCGGATCAAGCGTTTCGACATGCCCGGCTTCCGGCCCCGCGCCGAGTACGTCCAGGAAATGCAGCGCTACGGCATCCTCCCCGCCAACCTCCCCGCCGACGCCCCCATCGATGTCTACGCCACGGATCGGGCGTATTGGAAATCGCTGTGGGTCCGGCCGGACGGATCGTGACGCGGGAACGCCGAGCCGTGGCCATGTTTGTTCGAAGGCCTTCGCATCGTGCCGGTAAGCGTTCCCAGGCGGGGGACAGGCTCGTTTTCGCGGAATTCGCCGCGAGAATCGGGGCCGCCGCGGCCAAAGGCTCCCCTGCCCTTGCCCTTTCGGTCGCCCTCGGGCGAGCGACGAATGGTCACGCGCGTCCTGACGCGGTGGGTTTCAGCGTCAAATCGGCAAAAACAAATCCGTCGCGTTGGACCTTCGCTCCGATCTCCACCGCCAACGGCCATTGAAACATGGGGCCAGCCGTGACGCAGGTGTGGAACTCGCCCCGCTCGGCGCAGGGATCGACGTCCGGGCCCAGCTCCCCGAGAAAATCGCGATCGAATCGGCGGCCAACAAACGACGCGGGGAGCCTGGTGGGGTCCAGACACGTGACGTAAGCCACCAGCCCGGCCGCCAGCATTTCTTCCGCCAGTTCCCGCGTGGACCGTCCCCAAAGCGGAAAGACGGGGCTCATGCCGGTCCCCCTCAGTTGCCGCTCGCGATACGCGCGCACATCCTCCAGAAACAGATCGCCGAAAATCATGTGCGAGACGCCTTGACGGCGAGCCTCGTCGATGGCGCGGGCCATTGCTTGTTCGTACATCTCGTTGGAGCAAGGCAAAGGCAGGGGGACGCGGAACAGCGGAAGTCCGACGGTCTCGGCCTGGGCCTGGAGGACCTCCTCGCGAACGCCGTGCATCGATGCCCGGCCGAACGGCTCGGTCACCGTGGTCAGCAGCCCAGCCACGTCGAAAAGTCGCTCGCCTCGGGCGACGTGCAGCGCCCAAGCACTGTCCTTTCCACTGCTCCAACAAACCCAGGCTCGCGGCCGTGTCGCGACGTCGGACATGGGAAACCTGTTGGTCAACTCTCTTGCCTGATGGCCTTGGCGGCCGAGAAACCGATTTCTCCCGGGACGGCCGAGGGGGAGCGTTCCATGGACGGGGGCCTCAACGCGGCCATCGCGCCCCGACGCGACCTGGAGGGCCACGCTCCCTGGTGGCCTCCACCGCTCCGCCGTGGCCTCCAACCCTTCGCCGCGATAATCGAAACAGTCCCCCAGAACGACGACATACTTTCTAGCCGACGACACTGTCCGGCGACAAGCACGGCGGCCTATAATACCCCGCCATGGAAACGTATTGCGTTCGTGTTGCCAAAGACGAGTTGGTTTTCAGCGCGGGGCACTTTATTACCTTTGCGGGCGGCCAGTGCGAGCGTTTGCACGGGCACAATTATCGGGTGGCGGCGGAGGTGCAAGGGCCGCTTGACGAGAATCACTACGTCGTCGACTTCGTCGCCCTCCGCGATGCCATGCGCAAGATCCTGGCCGAACTCGATCATTACGTGCTCCTGCCCTCCGAACACCCGCGAATCCGCGTGACCACCGAGGGCGAGGAGGTCGTCGCCCGGTTCGACGGCCGCCGGTGGGTTTTTCCCCGCGACAACTGCGTGTTGCTGCCCCTGCCCAACACCACCGCGGAATTGCTGGCGCGTCACATCGGGCTGCGTTTGAGGGAAGAACTCGCCCGGCAGATGGATGCCTCGGCGCTGGCAATCCGCATCGAGGTGGACGAGTGCTGCGGTCAGTCGGCCATGTGCGAACTCCGCGAGGGTCCGTGCTGAACGCGACCCGACCTAAAAGGTTATACAGCCCCGTCCGCACAGGTGGTTCTGCCTCGGCATCCGCCCTCTTAATCCCCAGACGGGGGTCATCCACCTCGGCATTGCCCGAATCCGAGGAAGATTCATCCCAGTGGAGGCGACTATCCCCGTTTGGGGATAGGCTCTAAAGGTCGCGGGGTAAACCGCCGATAAGGGCCGAGAAGCGCCAAATTCGGCAACTCTGCGGCGCAGGTAGAATAAACAGGCTGGAGGATATGGGTGGCATGGCGGGTTCCGACGTCCATAAAGCAGCGGTCCTACTGATGTCGCTGCCCGAGGATCAGGCCGCCCAGTTGATGGCCAAGCTTGACCCCGCTCAGGTGGAGGCGGTCTCCATCGAGATCGCCAAGACCGACAATATCACGGGCGAGGAGCAGCAGCAGGTTATCCAGGAATTCATCGGGGCGAGTCCGGCCGGATTGATTGCTGGCTCGGGCGGGATGTCCGTCGCGAAGACCTTGCTGGAACGGGCGTTGGGCAAGAACGCCACGGCCACGTTGGACAACGTGCGTCAGTCGATCGAGGCCCTCCCGTTCGGATTCCTTCAGAAGGTGGACAGTCAAAACTTGCTGACGTTCATCATCGACGAGCATCCCCAGACCATCGCCCTGATCCTCTCGCACATGTCCCCGGCCCAGGCCGCCGCGGTCATCAGCGGTCTGCCGGCCGACCGCCAGCTTTCGGTCGTCCGCCGCATTGCCACCATGCGGCAAACCAGCCCGGAAATCATCCACGAAGTCGAGCAGGGCCTGGAAAACCGCATGTCGAGCGTGATGAGCCAGCAGTTCAAGAACGCCGGCGGCGTGGAGGCGGTGGCCGAGATCCTCAACGTGATCGACCGGGCGACCGAGCGGAGCCTGCTGGAGAACCTCGCCCAGGAGGATCCCGACCTGGTGGAGGAAATCCGCCGCCTGATGTTCGTCTTCGACGACATCACCAAGTTCTCGGATCGCGACATCCAGACGATCTTGAAGAACGTCGAAAACTCGCAGTGGGCCATGGCCCTCAAGGGCGCCAGCGAGGAACTCAAGCAGAAGATCCTCGGCAACATGTCGAAGCGGGCCGCGGCCCTGTTGCTCGAAGAGATGGAGTATCTTGGGCCGGTGCGGGCATCCAGCGTCGAGCAGGTGCAGCAGCAGATCGTCGACATCATCCGGCGTCTGGAGGACGCCGGCGAGATCACCATCCACGCCAGCCAGGAGGAAGAACGCTTCGTCCAGTAATGGACAACGCCCACCCAGCGGCGCAGAATGGAAGGGCGTTGGGAGCCGCCCAGGCTTCCCGGGGCTTGACGGCTGGTTTCCCGTTCCGTAATCGTTCCCAGGCCGGGGATGGGCAGATTTTGTAGCCGTCCAGGGGGACCGTCCCGATTCGCGCGGCGCCGCCCGCGAAAACGGGATTGTCGCCCTTGTTGATCAAGCGGACAGGCGCGTTCTTCGGCCCGAAACGGCCCGAAAAATGGGCCCATCCCCGAGCGGTGAACGGTTACGATTCTTCGGGCCGTTCCCGACCGAAAAAAACATCGCCCCCTTGCCGGGCTCTCGTCAAGTCCCGGCTGCGGGCTTGGATCATGGAGCATCGAGATGACCACGTTGCATCCCACGCGACGCGACCTGTTGAAAGGAGTCCTTGCGGCCTCGTTTCCGCTGGGATCCGCCTCGGCCGCCATCGAGGCGTTTGCCCAAATCAAACCAGAGCCCGGTTCCGACAAGCTCACCGCCTATCAGGACGGCCCGCAAATCTGGATCCGTTGGGCCAATCACCTGGTCACGAGCTACCGGGCCCACCCGACTCAAAAGTATCCCTACCTGTATCCGTTTTCCGGCCCTGTGTCCGGCTTGTCGCTCACCGCCGAGACGTGCGTCCCCTACCCTCATCACCGCTCGGTGTTCTTCGCCTGCGACCGCGTCAACGGCGGAAACTACTGGCAGGGGCCGGTGGAGCTTGGGCAGATCGTCTCGAAGGGGCCCCAGCTCGGGTCCGTGACGCCCCAGTCGGCCGAAATCCGCGATGTCTGCGAGTGGCGCCGGCCCGGCCGGGAACCGGTCATGACCGACACGCGCACGATCACGGTGCACGTGGTCAGCGATCAACTGCGATGGATCGACGCCGAGATCCAATGGACCGCCGTCCAGGACGTGACGATTGAAAAGACGAATCACGCCTTGTTTTCGCTACGGGCCGCGGCCGACCTGATCCCTTGGGCCGGCGGAAAGCTGGAGAACGCGTCCGGCAAGTTCGGCGAAAAGGCGACCTTTGGCCAACCGGCCGCGTGGTGCACGTACTACAATCAGCGATCGGGCATTCCCGGCGAAATCGTCGAGGGCGTGGCCCTTTTCGATCACCCGCTCAACCCCTGGAAGGATTGCCCCTGGTTTACGCGCGACTACGGATTCATCTCGCCCAGTCCCTTCAATTTTCTGGAGAAGCCCTGGCGACTGCCCGCGGGCAAGTCGGTGCGGCTCCGTTTCCGCGTGGTGGGCTACGCGCGAACGCCCAAGGAAGCGGGACTGGAGGACATCTACAAGGCCTGGGCGCGGAGTTAGGGGCTGCACGGATGGCAACCGTTCACCCGAAGTGTTCCGGTTTTCGCGGGAAGTCCGCCAGAAGGAGATGGTACCCAGTGGCGGAAGGGGCTAGGCACACTTTTTTCGGTCCGGAATGGCCCGACGAATCATCCCGTCCCCGGCCCGGGAACGATTGCTTCGTCCCGCAGCCGCACCCTTCGCCCCGCCAACACCTTTTTTGTGCTTGACGGAAGGATACGAACGAGCCCGGAATCAAATCTGAATCAGTCGGGAGACACCATACCCGTTGCACTGGGAACCAGGAATGTGTCACCCGACTAACCGATTCATCTGATAGGCTGCTCCAGGAATGCATTGAGGTACGCGAGGACCTCGGTGGTCTTGACAGCCCAAACGCTGTTGTCGGCATTCGCCGCCAATTTCGCCGCGCCTTGAAGGCTTCCGGCGACGCCCAGGTTGAACACGTACTCGCGCGACCCATATTTCAACACGGTCAGTGGTATTTGCTTTCGCAGCGCGGAGCGGCCGGCCAGCCCGACCGCGGCAGGCAAATGCGTGAACGTTTTCTTCGCCGCCACCTCCATCACCACTTTGGGCGATCGCGCGAGGCGGGCGAGCAGGACCTCGGTTGCGCGTTCCGCCGCCTTGATTTCGCCCTTCGCCGCCGTCTCGGCTAGTTCGCTGACGGTCTTCCGAAACACCTCGCGCGATCCTGTCTTTAAACCCGTCTTCATCGCCGTCGTCGCTGCCTTCCCGCCGCCAAGGGTGGCGATATCCCAGGCGGTGAGCGCGACGTCCATTCCGGCAAAAAGAACCTCGCCCTGCGTCGGCGTGTAACCCTGGGCCAGCAGCCATCCCAACCGAGCAGCATCGTACAGAGGGATCGATTGGACGAAGAGGGACGGGGGGCAGGACCACTCGTCGAGGCAGCTAAACCCCCGCTCTTCCAAAATCCGGTACCTCCCGTCCGCCGCCTCGGGTCGGATCTCCGCCTCGGCAGCGTAGAGGATCACCCGATGATCGTACTTGCCGAGCAATTGGCGGAATCGTTGCGCGCGGGGATGGATGCGCACCAGGCGTTCGCCGTCGCGCACCGCCATCAGAAGAAGAATCTGAAAGACCTCTCGTTCGCGTCCGCCAAAGCGGCTGAATCCGTTCCAAGCGTTGGCGAACAGCCGCGGATCATCGCCGGGCTTGGCATAGGCATCGTAAAGCAAGCTGGGCAGGGTCACCCCCGTTGCCTCCAGGTCCGGCCAAATCGCAGTCAAGACGTGGAAGGCCTCGCCGCCCTTTTCCAGAAACAGCCGAATGGCACGGGGATCGTCACATGCCAATTGGAGCCAATCGCCGCGATACGGCCGAGAAGCGATCGGAGCCGTTGGGCCTTTCATCGCATCCGGGGGGGCCGGGGCGACCGACGGCCTCTCCGGAAGCCTTTCATCCTCGCGGGCCAATACATCCAAAACGGTCCAAAGACGATCCTCGCCAACTTGCGGCAGCAAGCGAATCACATCCTCTTGGTTGTTGTTGAGAATCTGCAAAAGAATCGCCAGCGGCATGGGCGGCATGCGGTTCACGAGCGTCGGGAATGTGTCGGCCAAGAGAAGGCCATCCACTCCCCGGGTCTCGATCCAAGGGCCGGCGCGGGCGACGTGTTTGGCGAACATCGCCGCCGTGCGGGCCACCGCGTCGGGGCCCTTGGAGAGATCGGTGGGGCCCAGGCACCACGCCGCGCGCTGCGCGTCCAGTTCCAGGGCGGTTGCAACCTCCGTGGGCGCAAAGATCAGAAATGGCAGCATCTGGGGGTATTTCAGCCCGAGGAGCTTCACCTTCGCGGGAAGGGCTTCCATGCGATCGAGCAGTCGCGGAAGCCCTCCCCGCTGGGCAATTTCCGGAAAATGCTTTTGCATGGCCACCAGGAACACCCCGGCCGTCTCACCGCCCAGACGGTCCGCGATTTCGTCGAACGTCTTCGGCTGTTCGCGGAGCACGACCACCCCCTGAAGCCCCAGCGCGAGCAACACCTCGGCCCCGGGGCGGCCGTGTTGCCTGACGACCTTCACCGCCGTGTTGCCGAAGTTTCTCGCCAACGCCGCGATCTTGTCCTTGGGGAAATCCGGCAGCATCGCCTGGAGCGATTCCCGAAGCGGCGCGAGCGAATCCGCCGGCTCGGAGCGCGCCGCGGGCGGCGGGGCGGCGTCCGGCGCGGCCGCGAGGGATGACGTTTCGCTTGGCCCCTCGCCTGCCGAATCATCGACAGACGGTTGCGGGGCAACAGGCTGGTTCCACCACGCCCATGCCCCGAACGCGGCCAGTACAGCCAACAGCAAAACCAGAAATGCGCGTCGATTTACCATGGCCACTCGTCTCCTGTCCCGTCTTTTCACTTTTCAAGTCATTCGGCAAAGCCGGAAAGTCTTGAAGGCCGTCCACCTTGAGCCAAACTTTCAGGTTCTGAAAAGCTGTGTCGTTCTTGTAGTCACACTGGGCAACTGGCACTGGCTGTGATCTAAGAACGAGCAACGGCAGCGCGTACGGATCGGTCAGCGTGACAATCCCCATACAATGAGAATTATGCTCCACATAGTCATCCCACATGCCGATCTCGATGGTCACTCCCTTTCGCCATCGGAACTGGGTGTTGGTCTTGAAGTCGGTAATCTCAAAATCGCCAGAGCAGTTGTCTTTTTGGGCCTCGATATCCGTAACTCCGTCCGCTGTCGCGATGCGAACGCGGAACGCAGGGTCATACCGAGACATATACCACGGAACTTCTGGCAGCCCGCTCACGCCGATCGCACGGAGGGAATATTGTTTTGTCTGCTCGAAACCTTCGAGCCAAGCCTTGATGTTTTCCGCGGCTTTGCGCCAGTCCGGTGGTTGCTGGCTGGCATAGGGGCAGCCCTCTTGCGTGTAGTCCCTCGCGAGCTGGTGCAAGGTGGCGAGGTTGAGCCATGCATGCGCCTCGCGAATGCGGTTGCGCATATCCGTCTCCCATTGCGTGAGGAGCTTGTCGCGGAGCGAAGTGAGTCTCGACTTTTGCTCGTCCGAAAGGCCGAGGCCTCGAAGGAGGCGGTCGATTTGCGCGACTCGCTGGGCGTAGTCCAGTCCCGCGGGGTTTTCCTCCACCTCCTTGATCTTCCGCGCAAACTCCGCCTCCGCAATTCGGGCTTCCTCCGCGTTGAGGTTCTTTTCTAAGCGATCGTCGACAAGGGACCCCAGTTCCGCGCGAAACTGCTTGAGCCGCGCCCGCGCGTCTTCAAACTTTCCATCGCTTATGAGCACCCGGACTTCGCCCTGGCACGACGACCATTGGGTTTGGATCTGCTGTTGCTTGAACTCGTCGAGCTGTTTCCGCTTTCCATCGGGCAACTCGGCCATTCGCAGCCTGGCCGAAAGTCTCAACCAAGCCTCGGCGCGGTCGCCTTCGGCGAGTTGCCGGCCGAATTCCTTCTGGACGAACTTGACGTATCGGGTCCACGTTTCCTCGACGGCGTCGGCAAGCAGCCCTTTTTCGTTGCTCTGGGAGCCGAAGACATCCTCGCTGAGCCGAGTGAATACCTTCACGATCTCTGCGTGTCGCCCGAATTTGTCGGCCGTGTCCATCAAGGCCTTGCTCCATTCGCCTAGGAGCTTAGGGTCGGTATTGGCCCGGACGTCCACCGCCGCCTGCTTCAGCCGCTCGAAGGCCTGCGCTGGCTCCTTCGACATTACGCCCGCCGCCTCCTGGATCGCTTCCCGCAGCCTCGCCTCGGTAAACCGCTTTTCGGCAAACTGCTGGATCTCCCTGCGCAGATCAGCCGGACATCCGGAGGCGTTGAGGAATCGGGCCACCTGCCGTTCCGCCTCCTGACGCTTGTTCTGGTCCATTAAGCGCGGCGCGGCCTCAACGAGGTGGTCCCTCCATCGGCGCCAGCAATCCTGCAAACGCACGGGATCCTCCGGCACGCCCAAGTCGCCGGCGGCGTTGAGGAGGCCCACGGCCTCTTCCCATCGGCCTTGTTTCTCGCACGCGTCCACGGCGGCGTTGTGCCAGCGAATTCTCGTCTCTTCGCTTGCCCGGCGAACGTGGGCCCGGACGCCGTCCAAGAGCGTCCAGGCCTCGTCGGCCTTACCCTGCTGCAAGCATCCGCGGGCCTCGTCCACCTTGCGACTCACCGACTTGTCCGGAATCAGTTCCAGGCTCTTTGCCGCCTGGTCGCGAAACGGATTCGGTTCCGGGATCCGCAAGAATTCCCGAAGCTTTTCTTCCATTTTGGGAAAGTCCCCGCCGTTTTCGGCAGCCTTCGCCTCCTGGTCGGTGATGGTCCAGAATTGCTCGATCGTGCGAGCACGGAGGGTGGCCACCCGATCGCGAACGGCGCTGGGCGGGGGCGTGGTCAAGGCGTTGTCGAGCCTGGCGATCGCATCGTGCCATTTCGGCGGCTTGGCCTCGTTGACAAGCCGGTTTACCTCGGCCTCGATCCGTGCGTATTCATTTTCCGCGCTTGCTTCCCTCGCCCTCGCGCGGACGCTTTCGAGCTGTTGGGCGGCCTTGTCTTTTTCCGGCGACCGGGGCAAGGGTTCCAGCGTTTCGACGCAGGATGCCAGGAGCGCGAATGCGTCGTCCAGCCTTTTTTCTGAGAGGTATTGCTCGCATCGCTTGGAAACTAGGTCCGTCAGCCGATCAAGAATCAGCGGCAGGGGGGTGAGCACATGGTCCCGATAGGTCCGCAATTCCGGCGGCCAGCTATAGTCCGCCACCGGCACCAGCCCCGCCGTGCGAATCCATCGCCGGCAGCTCTCGATTCGGGACGGGATTTCGCGGCTTTCGGCCAGCGCGTAGGCTTCATGACTCTTGAGTTCCTCGTGTCTTTCGAGAATCGTGTTGAAGGCGTCCAGCTCGCGTTGATACGGGTGGGTGCTGAGGCCGCGGCACTCTTCGTATTCTTGGCGAAGCTGTTCTGTCGCCACCCTCCCGCTGGCGGCCAGCTCGAACAACCTCCGGACGCGCGCTTGATGATTGGACTTCTCCCAGTAATACCCAAACGAAGCAACCGCGAGGATTGCGACCAGGATGCCGACAAGACGAGCGATTCCACGTGTTCGAAAGACCCTGCGATCTGCCTGGACCTTGGGATGGCCCGCGAAACGCCGGTATGCGTACCGCCGACACCTTGTTCCCAAGATGCCGCCGGCTGAAGTCGCTTGATGCAGCCAGCCTTCCGGCACATGATTGAACGCCCAAGAGAACGGATGGTGCAGGTCGAGTTCCTTCTTGCCAGGCCTGTTCAAATCAAGCGGCGGAGTTTTCTTATCGGGCGGCGTCGCCCCCGCCGCTTTCGCCTCATCAACCTGTTTGCGATGCGCGACGACCTCGCGGCCAAGCTCGAACCCCAGTTGCGTGACCGCGAACACGGCGAATTGCGGCTCGCTGCGATGTTTCGGCCAGATCCATTCGAAAAACCTCCGCCGTTTCGAGGCCGAGGCGACGGCCTCCAATCGGGTCACCAAGGACTTTCGAAGACCGGGGATTCCCAGGTCGAGCAATCCCTCGCCAAGCTCGCGGGATTCTTCCTCGGTGAGCGCCTCCTGCTTATTCTTCAGTTCGCACAGGCGCGTCACGAGATCCGGCGGCAAATCGCACTTATTGCTTGCCGCGGCGGCCATTCCGTGGAGAAGTTCATCGCTGAGCGCGTCGCGCTTGGTCAAGAGAACGCACAAGGCCCGCTGGAACCGCTCGCCGAGGTCCAATCCGTCCTTGTTCAACATCCACTGAAGGGCCTTTTGCTGCTCGCTCAGGTAAGTCGCGCCCTCTCGTGAGAGGTAGGCGTAAGCCTCCAAGTCTGTCGGGTCAAAGACGATCAATAGGGCGTCGAGTTCCCGCAGGTGCTCGCGCAGACGCTTTCTATGGTCGTCGGAGGCGCCGGGCATGGCCCACTCTCCGGGAAAGTCCACCAGAACGAGGTTTTCCGCCAATTTTCCCCGCTCATCCGACGTTCCGTCCCGGCGAAAAGGCCAGTCCAGCCTCAGTTCCAGGCGTTTGTCGTCCTTGGTTGGTCGGCACTCCGAAACCTCGGCCTCGATTTCCGCAAATTCCTTCATGTCTTGGTCGGCCGCGGGGGTCAACGAAGCCCCCGGCACCAGGTGCCCCAGGTGCTTCGTGAGCATGACGATAAACGTGCTCTTGCCCACCCGCTTCGTGCCAAGAAGCCCCAGGCGCAGTTCGCGGCGTCGCCCTCGGGGGAAAGACGCGGGCTGGAACTCGTTTCTTTGGCGCGGCGCGGGCAGCCGTTCGAGGAATCTTTGCGCTGGGGCCCCAAGGCCGGGGAGTCTCGCTGCGCCCTCCATGAGCTTCTTCGCGAGAACAAGAAGGGCCCTGAAGATGGGCCTGCCGAAAGGCACAAGGATCAGCAGTAACAATAACCACATTACGAAGCTGGACACAGCGTTCGCAATACGCAGCAAGAAATCCGGCAAAAAACCAAGCACCTGCCCCAGCACCGCCCGGAGCGCTTCGAAGCCAACAAGACCGAAGGTGAGCAAAGCCCCCGTGATCAAGAGGATCTTCTTAAGGGCGGGAGGCGCATGCGAAGGCTTCGGGACCTTCGGCTCCGGCTTGGAAAGGCCCAGTCTTTTCGAAAACTCTGGCTTGGGTTTTCCGTCGACGTCAAAGTACTTGTGGGGGTTGCGAAGGATGTCCTCCCGCAATCTCGGATCCGCCTTGCGCAAATCGTCCCAATGCTTCCCCAGGGTGTTGACTGCTTCGTCGCTGGAGGTCTTTTTCACAAAATCGGCGAAGGCTTCGCCGTACTCATCAAACCCCTTCAGGCAGTGGGCCACCGCTTCGGGGTTCTCCAAGGTGCGAACGGCCAGCAATCCCTCTGGCCCGCCCTTGCCGAGCGACTGGACAATGTCGTCGACCTTGCGACCGCCCTTGACTCCGAGTTCGATCACACGGCGACACTGTTCGGCAGTATCGACCACCGCTCTGCGTCCGATATGATCCAGGCGATCGAGGTATTTTGCCAAATCGCCCGCCGTGTCATCGATGTTCAGTTTGCGAAGGGCGCCAATCGCCTCGCCGGCGGTCATCCCTCCTTTCCCCTGGCCCAAGCCTTTGGCAAGCCGCTCCAGCCCCTCGTCTCCCCGCCTTGCAAGGTGTTCGAGGACCTTGGGAACGGCCTGCGTGGCCTCGTCCGAGGACCGGATTGCCCGCTTGCTGATTTCTCGCAGCGCGGAACCCAGGGGGCCCCCTTCGCAAGGCCTCGCGAGGACCAAGCTGCCCGCGAGGGCAAACAAACTGAGCGTCGCATCGAGCGAAAAACGTCTGGCTGGGCTGCTCACGGAATTTTTCCCTCACGCTGATCGATCTGCGGTTTTTCGCATCCATCCCATTGGTTGTGCTGTCTGACCTCCGATGGCTCCGCGGCCGAACGTCGCCCTCCGATTCGCACGTCGCGATGGGTGAGCATCTGGACGTCATTTCCCGCGACACGCTTCTCTACATGGCCGTTCCAAGCTCCAGCGGGCGGAAGAGATGGCGGCGACTCTGACCGACGGCGCAACACGCCCAGGCCTGGGTATCGCTCCGGAGAGTATTCGCGAAAGTGGCCGGAGCGCGGGTGCTTGGCAAACGGGCAACACCCGAGCGTCGCCGACTGCGGCCATAGCACTTTTCGGTTGAAGCATTCGCCCAGCCCTTCGTCAGAGCCCGCGCGGCCGCCAGGCCGGGGTGTCCTCGAATACGGTTGTCGCGATCTCGCCGAACGTCTGCGAACAAACAGCACTCCACTCATGAACGAGTCCCTGCGCACACCCCACCCCAGGGTGTATTGATTTGGCTATTATGGTTGCGTTACTCGTGCTTTTCAATCCCCAAGGACTGCCTCTCGTGCTTTTCAATCCCCAAGGACTGCCTGCCGAACGATGATGTCGCTCAGCCGCCAGCGGTTTTGCCGCTGTCATTCCGTTTTCGCGAGTCCCTGGCGGGTGCATACCAGCTTTTGCGCGCCTTGGCAGTTTGTTTGGTAAACTACCGCTGGGGGGTGGTTTAGAGAACGGATTTCCGAGGAAAGCAGAGGCGTCATGGACGACGCGGCAGCGATTGGACTGCGAAAGAAAGATTTCAGCGGTGGAGGCGGATTTCGAGGGGATGCAGAGGTTGAAAGAACGCCTGGACCGGCTTCTCCGCGAAGCCGCCGAAGTGGAGGTCGAGTTGAGTCGGGCGGAGGGAGCGATCAAGGGCGTGCCCCACTACTGGGCCATCGAACGGTAGGCCCACGAACTCGGCAAACAACTCAGCCGCCAAGTACAACAACGGCAGATGAGCCAACTGGCCGCTTCCCAGGCCGTCAGGGTCCAATGTGCGGACTGTGGCACGCGGCAGTTGGAGCGTACATCAGGCAATAACCCCAAGTATCCACCCCCTCTTCCCGACACCGCTCGGCCATCCACTCCACGTAAGCGGCGTATCGGAGCGCGGCCGTCGCGGGCGCAGGATAGCGGGCAAGATGCCCGCGCTCCGGCGAATTTCGGGGACACAACACTCATTATCTCTGGGCAGCTTGGGCGGGCGGCCTGTCCCTGACGCCCGTCGAGCCAAATGCGTTGCCGATTCGCGATTTCCTCTCGTCACCGCCCCGCAGCGGGCAGGGTGCTCTGCGAGCACCTTGCGCAATCGTTGAACCTGAACGGTTCTCACAGAGCACCCTACAACTACTTGGTGCGTCGGGCTGGTCGCTACGGCGCGGGAGGGACGCCTCGATAGCTGAGGTCGAGCAGGTCCATGGGGTGCATGACCGCCAAGGGTTGGCGTTGCTGGCGGACTTCGCGGCCGATTTGCAGGAGGCAGCCGGCGTTTGAGGCCAGCACGATCGTGGCCCCGGTGCGGAGCACGTTTTCCAGCTTGCGCCGCATGAGACGTTGGGCCATCTGCGGCTGGTTCAAGTTGTAGGTCCCCGCCGAGCCGCAACAAAGCTCGGTTTCCGGCAGTTCACGGAGCACGAGGCCGGGGATTTGCGCCAGGATTCGCCGGGGGGCCTCGCGGACCTTTTGGGCGTGGGCCAGGTGGCAAGCGTCGTGGTAGGTGGCCACGGCCTCGATCCGGCCCGTCGGCGGAATCAGGCCAAGCTGATCGAGGAACTCGTTGACGTCCCTGACCTTGTCGGCGAAGCGGGCGCGGGCGGGCTGGCGGTCGTCGCGCCAGTGGAGGCCGTATTCCTTGAGCATGGCGCCGCAGCCGCCGTGATTGACGATCACCGCGTCGATGCCCTCCAGGTCGAACGCGGCGACGTTGGCGTCGGCCAAGCGCCGCGCTCCGTCGCTGGAACCGGCGTGGTAGTGGATCGCTCCGCAGCAACCTTGGCCCTGAGGGATGAGGACGTCGCACCCGTTTTCCTGAAGCACGCGGAGCGTGGCCCAATGGGTGTGGCGGAACATCGCCTCGGCCACGCAGCCGACAAAAAACGCCACGCGCGCGCGGCGCCGGCCCACGGCGGGAAGAAACGAGGGCAGCTTCTTTCCGGGATCCACGGGCGGTCCGACCAGGGTGATCATCTGCCCCAGACGCCCCGGAATCAGGCGGAACAGCCCGAGGCGTTCGGCCAGCCCGTACAGGCCCCAGCGCTGGGCCCACCGCACCGGGGCCATGGCCAGCCGGATGCGGTTCGGATAAGGAAACAGCCGGAACAAGATCAATTCCCGGAACCAATCGAACCGCTTCGCCAGGCTCTTGTCCGATTCCTCGACGGCAAGCCGGAACGGCTCGATCAGGCGGCCGTAATGGACGCCGGAGGGGCAAGCCGTTTCGCACGCCCGACAATCCAGGCAGCGATCCAAATGCCGTTTCATGCTCTCGTCGAGGTCCATGCGCCCCTCGGCCACCTGACGCATGAGATAGATTCTTCCGCGCGGGCCGTCGTTTTCGTCGCCCAACTCGGTGTAGGTGGGGCAAGCCGAGGTGCACAGTCCGCAATGGACGCAGTCGAGAAACAATCCAAAATCGATCGACGCCGCGGGATTCGCGTCGTTCGCTTGCGGTTTCCGTGGATCGTGGTTGCTGTTCATGGTGCGCTCGCCGTGGGGCATCGTTGCGGCCAGCTCGCCGCGTGGGGCCATCTCGCGGCACGCTGGAGTCGGACTTCGCGATCTAGCCCAGGAGGAATCGGCCGCGATTGAGTATCCCCTGGGGATCGAATCGCCTCTTGATCGCCTGCATGACCTGCCAGCCTGGCGGCGCGGGACCGAACAGGAGCTGGGGGCTCAGATCGCAGCCCGGCGGTTGCGCCAAGACGATGGCGTGACCGCCGAGGGAAGCCGATAAGGGCCGTAAGCGTTGTTCGATCATCGCCGCCGCTTGTTCCGCCGCGACGCCGAGCCGGGCCAGCACGATCCCGTTGCCAGCGTGGGCCTGGATCGAAGCCGCGGGGTCCAGCGCCAGCAAACGCTGGACGAGGCCGCAGACCGCGGCGGGAAGGACGTGGAACTGGACGGTCAACTCGCGATCGCCGTTCGTGGACGAGTGTTCCGCGGGAAAGTCCGTCAGGCGATCCCAGAAGGCTTGGGCGTCCTCGCCGAGGAGCGTGCGCGTCGCGGGCGCGCCGGCCTCGCGCCACTCGGCTTGGAGTTGGTCGACCATCCACGACACTTCGTCGGCCGAACCTTCCAAACCGACGGCGATCCAGAAAGGGGTGCAAGCTCCGCGGCCCTCGCCGAGCGAATCCCATCTTCTTCCGGCCAGCAATTCGATGGCGGAGGGCAGCGTGCGCGTCCGCACCAAACCGGCCAGGAGGCGTTCGGCGGCGTCGCTGTCCGGGGCTTCGGCGATCGCGAAGGTGGATTGCTCGGGCATCGGTTTGACCATGAAAGTGACTTGAAGGAGGACGGCGAGCGTGCCGTAAGAGCCGGTCAGGAGCCGGCAGAGATCGTAGCCCGCGGCGTTCTTCACGACGCGGCCGCCCGCGGAAAACACCATGCCCGACCCATCCACCGCGCGGACGCCGATCAGGTAGTCGCGGAGCGTACCCCAGCGGAACTGCCGCGGCCCCGCCTCGCCCGCGGCCACCGCCCCGCCGACGGTGGCCGTGGAAGCGTTCGGGACATCGATCGGCAATCGCTGGCCCTGGCTCGCCAAACGCCGGCGCAGCTCGGCGATGGTCATGCCCGCTTCCACGGTGATCGTCAAGTCCCGCGAGGGGTAATCCACCTCGCGGTTCAGCCCCCGAAGCGACAGTCCGAGCCCTGGGTCGGCGGGGCGAGCGCCGCGGCCAAGCTGCGTGCCTCCGCCAAGAGGATACACCGGAATCCCGTCCTTGAAGGCCCGCTCGACCACGCCGGCAACGGCATTCTGATCCGCGGGCTCGACGGTCTCTTTGACGGGCAGCACCCTGGCCGCACGATCAAGCGAACTGAATGGAGACTGGTTCATAGTTTCAACAAGTCCGAGGGTCGCGGGATCGCGGGGTCCAAGACGAGGCGGCGGCATGCTTGCTTGCCAACCAGCGAAGACGCTCGTATCGCTCGAAGCAACCGGCCCACGCCAGCAAAGTTGCCCTCCAATCGTTGATGTGAATCCCGCCGCTTGGCATACAGTACGTCTCGAGGAAAACTTCTTTTCGGCCTGTTCGTTGTGCGTTGCCGGATGGACGCCACTCGTCAGGAAATCGGAGGAAGGTCTCTACGGCAAGGCGCGACGACTGGCGCCGACGCGGGCGGCCTCGGCGCGGCTCGAGCCAGGCAGCAATTTGCCGGGATTCAGCCGCCCGGCGGGACTGAACGCGTCGCGCACCCGCCGCATGGCCGCCAGGTCCGACGGCCCGAACAACCGGTCCATGAACGCCAGCTTTTCCACGCCGATCCCGTGTTCGGCCGTCACGCTCCCGCCGCAACGGATGCACTCTTCCAACAAGTCCTCTCCAGCGGCCAGCACGCGGGCGACTTCTTGCTGGTCGCGTTCGTCGAACAGGAGGATCGGATGCACGTTGCCGTCGCCGGCATGGGCCACGTTGACGATGCGCACGCCGTGCTTCCGGCCGATTTCCGCGATCCGGGCCAGGATGTGGGGGAGTTGCGTTCTCGGCACCACGCCATCCTGGATGCAGTAGCTGGGGCTCAGGCGGCCAACGGCCCCGACGGCCATTTTCCGGCACTTCCACAACAACTCCCGCTCGGCGCTTGAGTTTGCCTGAAGCACTTCTCGCGCCCGCCATTTCCGGCACAAATCCACGACCGCCTGCTGCTGCTTGTCCAGGCCCGCAGGCAGCCCATCGAGTTCAATCACCACGATGGCCTCGGCGTCGAGCGGGAACCCGAAGTGATAGGCGGCCTCGACCGCTTGCACAATGCCGCGATCCATCAATTCCATGGCGGCGGGGATGATGCCCGCGGCGATGATGTCGCTGATGGCGTTGGTGGCGTCGTCCACCGTGTTGAACATCGCGCGCAGGGTCCGGTAATCCTGAGGATTGGGCGAAAGCCGGACCCAAATCTTGGTCAAGATGGCCAGCGTCCCCTCGCTGCCCACCAGCACGCCCACGAGGTCCAGGCCGGCGGGGTGGGCCAGGGGGCTCAACTGGACGATCGAGCCGTCGCCCAACACGGCTTCCAGCCCGAGCACGTGATTGACCGTCACGCCATATTTCAACGTGTGCGGCCCGCCCGCGTTCGTCGCCGCGTTGCCGCCAATGGTCGAGGCGCCCTGGCTCGACGGATCCGGAGCGAAATGATAGCCGGTACCGGCCAAGGCGCGGCTTAGCTGGATGTTGGGCACGCCCGCCTCCACCACGGCCATGCGGTTGCGAAGGTCGATCTGGAGGATGCGATTCATGCGGGTCAGCATCACGACCACGCCGCCGCCGACCGGAAGGCACCCTCCGGCGAGACTCGTGCCCGCCGCCCGAGGGACCACGGATACGTCATGCTCGTTGCACAACCGGATGACCTCGGCCACCTGCTCCGCGGAGCGAGGAAACACCACGGCGTCGGGCTGGTTCTTCTCGATCGTGTACCCATCACACTCGTACACCACCAGTTCCGAAGGCTCGGTCAGGACGTTTTCCCTGCCCAAGCAGCGTCGGAGCTTGCCAAGTAGCGGGGTTTTCGTCGCTGTGCTCATCAAGAACCCCAATCCGCAGGAGGCATGACGCGTTACCTGACCATTGTAGTCATCCCGCCCAGGAAGGGCGAGCGGATGACAGGGAGGAACAGGAAGTCGTGAGAAAATGAGAGGGGCGGGAAATGGAAAAGCTCCGGGAAAGCCGGTCCAGCTCTCCGGTCCGGATCACTTCAAGTTCCGCCCGCAGCCCGGGCATCGCCGGCGAGGGCGCCCCACCTCACCGGTCGCGGATCACTTCAGCTTCCGTCCGAGCTTTGCTTCGACGCTAGCCACTTTGGATCGAAGCCGGCCCTGGCGACCCTTGCGATAGTCGAACTTGATCGTGCAGACGATTCGGTCACTTTGGGCAGACATGGCCTCGAAGCACCGCTTGATCACGGCCATCACCTCCTCGTACTCGCCTTCGATGACCGTGCCCATCGCGTGGCAATGGTAGTCCAAACCGCTGGCATCGATGATTTCCAGGCTTTTTGCGACATACGGGCTGAGGCTCTCGTCTTTTCCCACCGGAAACATACTGAATTCAACAAGCAGCATAAGCAGTCGCCTTGGGTCTTGTCGCGGCAGGTCGCCGCATCGAAGTGTTTCACCCGATCCGTTCAAATGGCTGACGTTGCCTGGGGCTGCCAGGGAAGTGGCGATCGATCCGCCTTGTCCCCAACCGGATCTATTCTCTATACTACCTGCCGGTCCCAAAATGGGGATAGCCCCCTCAGCGAAGCCCCTGTCCGAGGGGAGTTTATCGCGGTGAAGGGGACTGCCCCCGTTTTGGGACGGGTTCTCCGCGCGTTCCGTGAAATCATGGAGGAGACGATGGGATCGACAGACCTGAGGAGATGGGTGTTCGCGGCGACGGTGGTCCTTGGCCAGGTGGCGAGCCGAGCCGATGTCCCCGTCGTGGTGTTTGATGTTCCCCTCACCACGGAGTGTCGCGATGTGACCCCCCGAGGGTTCCGCGAGGCCTACCAACGGGAAATCATCGAGGCGGTGTTCAAGATCTCGCCGCAGCTTCTGGCGGGCGAGGAAAAGGACCTGAAACGCTTGCACTATGAAATCTCGACCGAACAGCAAATGCCCGTGGTCCACTTCCTGCCCAACGCCGAAGTGTCCACGGACGTGGTCAACGGCACGATCGCCATTCAAAACAGCAGCCACCACGGCGAAATCAGTTTTCGCTACCTGATTCTGCCGGCCAAGGGGGATGGGCAGTTGAAGGGCGACCTGGAGTCTTCGCACGCCCAGTTCAGTCTGTTGGCTCCGAAGCAACTGCTGATCGCCGCCGGGACCATCGAGCGCGGGTGCGGGGTCTACTTCGAACTGAGGAGGTCCACCCAGGACACCCTTCAAAAACAGCGGGAATTCGCCTGTTTGTTCGAGGTCCCCCTGGGCTGGAGAGCCGACGCGGTCATCGTTCGGTGCAAGGCCCGGGGCGTCAAGCGGGGATTGGCCGGCCTGCTCGATTCGGAGGTTCCCTGCGGGGCCGGCCTGTTGAGCGTCGGGCTGTATAAACGCGAGGATGGAGAAGCGCGTCAGTACGCCAGACTGTTCGCCAAGAAGCAGCAGGCGTATCTCGACAGGCTGGCGCAACAGGCGAAGCCGCAACGGCCCTTGGGCCTGGCTGTTTCCGCAACCCCATGGGACCGCTTGCTTTCCGAGGGAGGCAAGAGACTTGGCGGCACGCCAACGACGGTGATCGGGGCCGCGATCCAATCCCAGATCGAGGAAAACAACCTGGCCCTCGCCATGCCGCGGACCCGAGCCGGCAGTTCTGTCACCAAAGGGCTGCTGGAAGAGGGCGGCCCGGAGGCCCCTCGCGACGCCCCGCCCCCCGGCAGCAAGTCGCTGTTGGAGGTCGACGATGGGGAAACGCCCCCGGAGACGAAGGCCGCCTTCGACGAAATGCAGGCTGCCAAGGACGCTCTCCGCAAGATGAACGGCAGGAAGTAGCCAGCCCCGCGCTGGGCGGCAGGCCGCGGCGCCAACCATGCGGCGGAGGCATTCTCCCTCCGAAAGGACCGCGCGCAAGGATGGCCGGCCTCAGGGCGGGTTTTCCAGGCCGCCGCCTGGCGTTGCTGGCCCCCACCCCCATCGTTTCTTTCAACGCGAGAGGACTTCGCCGATGGGCTCTTAGCGGCACGCCGTCTGCCGGATCGTTTCCTCCGTCTTGCCGGCGAGCGGTTCTTCGCCTCCCCCGTAGCCGTACTTGACGATGTACTTGCTCCAACGGCGGCTGATTTCCTCCCGCAATTCCGGCGAGATCTCGTAACGGTTTCGCTTGTAGCCGGCCTTGCCTTGCATGTGTTTTTCCAGCTCGGGCCGGACCTCGTCAAAGCCGCCCAGGCCGAGTTGCTCGTAGACGCGCCGCATTTGTCCAATCGGATCGGCCACCAGATCCTCGTAGCGGACCTCGCAAAAATGCCCAGGCGGAATCAAGTCTCGGTTGCGTTCAAACGAATCGTACATCCGCACGAGCGTATCAAAGACGTGTTCTTCCAACCCTTCGTAGCGCGGCGTTTGAAAACCCTCGTCCTTGTAAAGACGCTTCCACAGATTCACGGTCGAAGGAAACAACACGTAGGGGTCGCGCACGATGTGAACGAACCGTGCCTCGGGGAAAATCTCCAGGAGGGCCTTGATCCGCGCGGTGTGCGGCGGCGACTTGAGCACGATCCGCTTCGGCTCGCGAAAGGTGATGCACTTCAAGAACCACAGGAACGTGTCCTTCCACCGCTGGACGTCCTCCGGAGGCAGGCCTTCCAGGGTGAGGTATTCCTGGTCCTGGGGCGGACGATTCGGGAACGCCATGGTGAGGTAAGGCGAACGCGCCCCCAGATTGCACATCGCGAATTCGTCCTCCTGGGGGCTGTCCCAGGTCACTTCCATGTTGTCGATCGGCCGGCGGTTGGGAAACAGGCATCGCAGCATGGGCGCCAGGAACCGACGCGACAGCACAAAGTGCCCGGGCGCAAAACAGGCGTAGTTGCCCGGATACGTATGGCGGCGGTCGAGCACCAACAACTCATGCAAGAGCGTCGTTCCCGTGCGCCAATGTCCCACGATAAAGATAGGGTGCTGCTCAATGCGAGTCTGGGCGATCTTGCGTCCCCAAAACAGGCTCTGCAACAGCCCCAACAGGCTGTTGATGAGGGAGCTGACCACCATCATCACGGCCATGCCGATCCGCCACGGTCCCACCTGAAACCGGTTGCGCCGCATCAGTGCGAACCACACGGAAAACGGCATTCCGTTCCAGAACCGCAGGAACCAGGCCCGGTCCTTATACCCGCCGGCCGATGCGACCATTTTCGGCGACGATTCCTTTTTCATATTTCCCAAATTATCTGTTTTTGCTTCGTTTCCCATTATTGCCCCGCAGTCTCTGACGGCCCCTAAAGCTTTTCTATCCTATTGCGCAAGGGTTGACAGGCACAAGGTTCTTTAGAAATCGGTCCTTGCGTCGCTTGCGGGTGTGACAAAACCGGGTTTTCCCAACTCAGCCGCCTTGTACAGGTTGCCCTTCGGGTCGAAGAGGTGCCCGCTGGATAGGATCCACAAGGTTCACCGGGTTATGACCGCGCGGATTAGGGGAAAATGGGGGAATGACCGATTGTCAAACTGGGCTGGACAGACTGCGGTGCTTCGGGTACTTTTCGCCCCTCTTCACACGATCATCTTGGACTCCTCGGCAGCCCGATTCGGGTTGGTCCGTGAGACACTTCCGGAGACACGGATGGCTTCGGGCGTTTTGTCCCGCACCGACCGAACCTTGCCAGCGGCGCGGGCTCAAGACTTGATTCTGCCGTTGGGCCTGATCGCCAGCGTGCTGGTGATCCTGGTTCCGTTGCCTCCGTCGCTGATGGACCTGTTGTTGTCGGCCAACATCACCGTTGCGGTGATTATGCTGCTGACCACCATCTACGTGCGAACGCCGTTGGAGTTCAACATTTTCCCGTCGCTCCTTCTGGCGACCACGCTGTTTCGGCTTGTGCTCAACGTGGCCACCACCCGCCTGGTGTTGACCCGCGGAGGGTCTTCGGGGCTCTCCGCTGCGGGCGAGGTGGTCCGCACGTTCGGGGAATTCGTGGCCGGCAACAACATCGTGGTCGGTTTGATCATCTTCGTGATCATTGTGGTGATCCAGTTCGTGGTCATCACCAAGGGCGCGACGCGGATCAGCGAGGTGGCGGCCCGGTTCGCCTTGGACGGCATGCCCGGCCGCCAGATGGCCATCGACGCGGACCTGAACGCGGGCATCATCGACGAGCGCGAAGCTCAACGCAGGCGGTTGGAAATCACCCGGCAGGCCGACTTTTTCGGGGCTATGGACGGTGCCAGCAAGTTCGTGCGGGGCGACGCGGTGGCGGGGATTGTCATCACGTTGATCAACGTGGTCGGGGGGCTGTTCATCGGCGTGATCGAGGATGGCATGGCGGTCCGCGAGGCGGCCGCCGTTTTCACCAAGCTGACCATCGGCGATGGCCTTGTGAGCCAGGTGCCGGCGTTCCTCATCTCGCTGGCGGCGGGCCTGCTGGTCACCCGCAGCAGCTCGGAGTCGGACCTCCCGGTCGAATTCATCAAACAGTTGTTTTCGCGTCCCCAGGCGTTGGCCGTGGCGGGCGGGTTCCTGGGCATCCTCGTGTTCACCAATCTTCCCCGGATTCCCTTGATGCTTCTGGGGACCGGCTGTATCGGACTGGCGCTGACTTTGAATCGCCGAACCGTCCAGGCGAAGGTCTCCGAGGAAGCCAAGAAAAAGGCCGAGGCCACCAAGCCACCGGCGGAGCGGGTCGAGGACTACCTGTTGGTGGATCCGATGGAGGTCGAAATCGGCGTGGGGCTGATTCGCCTGGCCGATCCGAACCGGGGCGGCGACCTGTTGGAACGGATTCACCGCATCCGCCAGAATGTGGCCGCGGAGATCGGCATCGTCCTGCCCAAGGTCCGCGTGCGCGACAACTTCCGCCTGGGCCAGCAAAACTACCGGATCAAGATCGCCGATCAGCCGGTCGCCTCCGGTTCGCTGGAGGCGGGGATGCTCCTGGCCATGGATTCGGGGATGACGACGGGACAACTTCCCGGCCTGCCCACCCGCGACCCGGCCTTTGGCACGCCGGCCCTGTGGATCCAGCCTGCGCTGCGGGAACAGGCCGAAATGTACGGCTACACCGTCGTCGAGCCGGTGGCCGTGCTGGCCACGCACCTGACCGAGGTCATCCGCAAACACGCCGACGAAATCCTCACCCGGGATGCGACGAAACATCTCGTCGATGAACTCAAGAAGACGTCGCCCGCCGTGGTGGAGGAGCTTGTCCCCAACACGATGAAGCTGGCCGAGGTGCAGCAAATCCTGCAAATGCTGCTGCGGGAGCAGGTGCCCATCCGGCAGCTTGGGGCGATTCTGGAGACGCTGGGCGACTACGCCCCGCGGACGAAGGACCCGATCCTGCTGACCGAACTCGTGCGCGCGCGGCTGGCGCGGACGATTTCCACGAAATACCGCGACGCTCAAGGCACGCTCCACGTGGTCACGCTCGATCCCGCCTTGGAAGACCGCATTCGGGCGGGCTTCGAGCACAACGAACGCGGGCTGTTCATCCGGATGTCGCCGCAGGCCGTGGAGACGACGTGCCGCCTGATCGCCGCCGAGGTGGAGCGGCTCAGCCGCGCCAATCACCCGCCGGTGGTCCTGGTCAGCCCCCAAATTCGCGCGGCGCTGAAGCAAATGTCGGCCTCCCACCTGCCCAACCTGGTGGTGCTTTCCTACAACGAAATCACGCGGGACACGAAGATTGAGTCGGTGGCCATGGTGACGGACATGAAGTAAGCGGACCGCCGTTAGCTTTCCGCGAGCAACCCACGGCGGAAGGCTGATCGCTGAAAGCGAAGAGCCCCTAGCGCAATCCTCCATCCAATGTGTGCTCAACCCATGGAAATCAGAACCTACCGTGCGGCGACGATGCACGAAGCGTTGGCGATGGTCCGCCGCGACCTCGGTCCCGACGCAGCCGTTCTCCAGGCGAAGGAAGTGCCGGCGGGGAGATTTTGGGGCCGCCTTCTCGGATCGCGGCAAATCGAGGTCACGGCCTCGCTGGGAGTCAACGTCCCCAGCCGCTTCGCCAGACCTTCCCCGGCCGATTCGGGGTGCAGCGCCGCGGCGGCGGCCGCGAGGAAGACGGCGGGTTCGGCTTCGCACGCCCCGCCCGTTGCGCCTCCGCAGCCCGTCCCCGTCACGTTGAGCAAAGAGGTCCAGGGACAACTGAACAGCCTCCAGACCTTGGTCGAGCAGTTGTGCCGCCAGGCCCGCGGCGGCGATCAGCGCGACTTGCCCGACGCGCTGTTCCGCCTCTACACCGACCTGATCGAGGCGGACTTGAGCGAGGAACTGGCGCGGAGCCTGGTGGAAAGGGTCCGCGCCGAGGCCCCCGACGCGGAGCTGGCCGATCCCGTCCTCCTGAAAGCCCGCGTGACGCACATGATCGAATCGGAGCTTCGGGTGACGGGCCCGATCGCGGTCACACCCGGCCGGCGCCGCCTGGCGGCCCTGGTCGGGCCGACCGGCGTGGGGAAGACCACGACGATCGCCAAGCTGGCCGCCCATTTCCGCCTCAAGCAAAGACGCAACGTCGGCCTGATCACCGTCGACACCTACCGCATCGCCGCCGTCGAGCAATTGCGGACCTATGCGGACATCATCGACCTTCCGATGCAGGTGGTCTCGACGCCGCGGGAAATGCGGGAGGCCGTCAAGCGCATGAACGGGTTGGACCTCATCCTGCTCGACACCGCCGGCCGCAGCCCCAAGGACGACATCAAGATCCAGGAACTCAAGGCGTTCCTCACCGAAGCGGCCGCCGACGAGGTCCACCTCGTGCTGAGCAGCGTGGCCAGCGCCCGCGTCCTCGAGCACACCGCCGAGCGGTTCGCGGCCGTCGGCGCCACGGCCATCATTTTCACCAAGCTCGACGAAGCCGCGAGCTTCGGAAACCTGTTCTCCGTGGTGCGGGCCAGCCGGTTGCCTTTGAGCTATCTGACCAACGGCCAGAACGTGCCCGACGACATCGAAACCGCCCGAGTCGATCGCGTCGCCCGGCTCATCCTCGGCTTGGAAACCGCCTGCCGCAACGAACGCATGAGAGACGACGTGTGAACGAGTGGATTGGCCGGGAAGCGGTTCCCCGGGCACGCCCGAAAGGGAGCCAGACGCGGCAAGAGAAGAGACGTGTTTGTCGCCCGAGCGGCCTGGCGATGATCAGCCCTTGCTCGTCCTTGACAGCCCATCCAGCACGCTTCAAGCCGTAAACTCCGAAACCACCGCAGTGCTCGATCAGGCCACCGAACTTCGTCGACTGGTGCGCGAAACCGCGCCGGCGGTCTCCGGCCGGGGTTGCGCTTGCCCTCGCCTCGTCGCCGTAACGGGCGGCAAGGGGGGCGTGGGCACGACGACGATCGCCGTCAACCTGGCCGTGGCCTTGGCGCAGGCGGGACGGCGCGCGGCACTGGCCGACTTGAGCCCGTCGGGCCGCGACGCGGCGGCCTTGTGCGGGCTGGACCGACGCCGCACCCAGATCGGCGGTCGAACGAACGAGTCCCCCATCGCCGGCTTGCTGGAGCCGGGAGCCGGCGGCGTGCGCGTCCTCGCGGGCGGCTGGTCGCCCGAGGCGCCGTGGACCTCGCCCGAGGCCGAAGATCGCCTGCTCGACGGCGTTGCCTCCCTGGGGCCGATGGTCGATTTCGTCGTGGTGGACGCGGGAAACAGCCCCGGCCGCGGCGCACGCCGTCTCTGGCGCGCCGCCGACGCCATCCTGTTGGTGGTCACGCCGGAGCTGACTTCCGTGATGAACGCGTATGCCGCGGTCAAGTCGCTGGCGCCGCACGACGGGCCGCCGGAAATGTTCAGCGTGGTCAGCCGGGCCCCGGCGGCCGACGTGGCCGCGGACATCCACGCGCGCCTGGCCCAGGCGTGCCGTCGTTTTCTCGGCATTCGGCTTCGGTTTGCGGGCTACGTCCCGCCGGCGATCGAGATCGAGGAGGCTGGCCGCCGGGGCGAGCCCGTCGTCTTGGCCTCGCCCGCTTCTTCCGCCTGCCGCCAGATCGTCGCGGTTTCTCGCGAAATCGCCGGCAGCGAAATCTAGGGACGTTGGTTTCGAACGAGCAAGAATGACTCAAGACGCCGGGCGGAATTGCCGATGGAATGGGGCGCCGCGAGCCGTCCGTCCCATGTCAAAATGGGACGGTTGCGGCCAGTTTAGCGGATGCCTTGAGGTATCTTGTGGCACGGATGTACGCCGGCATCTTGGGTCCCTTGGCCTTTGTCACCTGTCTGGCCCGCGGCGTTGTGCACGCCTGGCCGGCCGACAAGGCCCTCCTCGTTGCCTGGGCCAGCCTGTTGGCCTTTGCCCTCGTGGGCGCCGCCGTCGGTTGGATTGGCGAGTGGATCCTCGAGGACGAAGTGCGGGCCCGAATGGCCGCCCGATCGGAGGCTGCCAAACCCGCCGCTTCGGGATCGACAGGTTCGTGAATGGCGGCGGCACGCACCCAACGAGAGAAGGATCTCACGTAACGCCGCGCCGCTGAGGCGCGTTCATGGAGGATGGCATGGCAACGACGGTTGCTCCGGAAGACGTCGAACAGCTCTGGATCGAGTTCAAGAAAGACCCCAGCAACCAGGAACTTCGCAACCGGCTGGTAGAGATCTATCTGCCGCTGGTCAAATACAACGGCGAACGGATTTGGGCCCGACTGCCTGAAGGCGTCGAGCTGGACGACTTGATCTCGGCGGGCGTGTTCGGCCTGATGGACGCGATCGACGCCTTCGATCTGTCGCGGGGGGTCAAATTCGAGACCTATTGCGTGCCCCGCATCCGCGGCGCGATGCTCGACGAACTGCGAACCATGGATTGGGTCCCCCGCCTGGTGCGGTCCAAGGCAAGCAAACTCAACGAGGCGATCAAGAACCTCGAGGCCAAACTGGGGCGGCAGCCTTCGGAACAGGAACTGGCCGAGGAACTCCAGATCTCCGTTCAGGAGCTGGAGAAGATGATGCTCGACGCCAACGCGGTCAACCTGATCAGCCTCAACAAGAAGTGGTACGAAACCGACAGCTACAAAGACGTCCGCGAGATCGACATCCTTGAGGACAAGAAAGGCGAGGACCCCACCAAGCGGATCCAGAAAAACGACCTCATGCGCTTGGTGACCAAGGGGCTCAACCGCAACGAGCGCCTGATCATCATCCTTTATTACTACGAAGAACTGACGATGAAGGAGATCGGGGCCACGCTGGACCTCTCCGAGAGCCGGGTGAGCCAGATGCACAGCTCGATCGTCCAGCGTCTGCAAAACCAGCTCGCCCGCCGCCGACCCGAATTCGGGACCTGATCGAGCGCCTCGCCCTCGCCTCCGATTCTGATGGGCATACTCGTTTACGCCCCCTGGCGGGCCACGCTCCTTCGTGGCCGGAATCAGCGCCCTCGTGCCGAAAGCCAGGAAACGTTCGCGAGATGGGGTCCGGCTCGTTTTTCGGATCGTTTTGCGCCGAAAAACGTACCGGCGCCCTTGCTGGCCAGGGCGACCGTCCCATGTTCGCGGACTTCGCCGCGAACATCGGAACAGTCCCCGTGAACGGCTACGAAAGAAACGCCATGACGGACGCGACGCAGCGCGTCCCTCCCCTCCCCCGCCCTCTCAGGGCGCAGGGGGCAACCTGTTTTCAACCATTTCGCTGCAAACAACGGGGAGAGTCGCCGTGAACGGTCCCTCCTGGCTCGACCAGCGGATCCCTTCAAGGGGCGGCCCGTCGCCGAGAACCCGGCGGGCGATCAGTAATTCGGCGTCGGCGGCCGGTAATGCCGCACGTCGATCGAGCGGAACCACTCGATCGTCTTGGCCAGTCCCTCGCGGAGCGGGACCTTCGGCTCCCAGCCGAGGCGCGTGCGGGCCAAGGTGATGTCGGGCCGCCGCTGGCGCGGGTCGTCGGCCGGGAGCGGATGGAAGACCAGTTCGGAACGCGAGCCGGTCAGCTCGAGCACGCATTCGGCCAGTTCGCGGATCGTGAATTCGGTCGGGTTGCCCAGATTCACCGGCCCCACCAGGTCGTCGCCCGCCCCCATCATGCGGATCATGCCCTCGATCAAATCGTCGCGATAGCAGAACGAGCGGGTCTGCGAGCCATCGCCGAAAATGGTGAGCGGCTCTCCGGCCAGGGCCTGGCGGATGAAATTGGAGATCACGCGGCCGTCGAACGGGTGCATGCGCGGGCCGTAGGTGTTGAAGATCCGCACGATCCGCACGTTGACCCCGTTCATCCGGTGGTAGTCCATGAAGAGCGTTTCGGCCGCCCGCTTGCCTTCGTCATAACAGGCGCGAGGGCCGATGGGATTGACGGCGCCGCGGTAGTGTTCGGGCTGGGGGTGGACCTCGGGATCGCCGTAGACCTCGCTGGTCGAGGCTTGCAGGACCTTCGCCCGGCATCGTTTCGCCATGCCCAGCACGTTGATCGCGCCCATCACGGAGGTCTTCATGGTCTTGATCGGATTGTACTGGTAATGGCCCGGCGCGGCCGGACACGCGAGGTTGTAGATTTCATCGACCTCGAGGAAGATCGGCAGCGTGACGTCGTGCCGCACGAGTTCGAAGTTCGGCCGGTCCAACAGGTGCGCGACGTTGGATTTCTGGCTGGTGAAGAAGTTGTCCAGACAGATCACGTCGTGCCCTTCGTCGACCAGGCGCTCGCAGAGGTGCGACCCCAGAAAGCCCGCCCCGCCGGTGACCAAGATCCGCTTCAGCGCGCCGCCCATCGCCGTGTTTCCAGGTGTGGTGCGTCGTGAAAAACTCGAGTATACTACGGTCCGCCGCGGACTCACAAGCGCGAAAGCACACGCGGCGGCGCCAGGGCGTCGGACGGAGGTCCTCGCCTCGGAGGCAATGGCTCCGCGAATCCGCGGGCGGATCGAGTTTCATGCCGAAGTCGAAGATCGGAATCTGGCTGATTGGCGCGCGAGGCGGCGTGGCCGCCACGAGCGTCTTGGGCCTCTGCGCGCTCCGGAAACGCCTGGCGCCTGCCTGGGGGTTGGCGAGCGAGCTGGACGCCTTCTCCCACCTGGAGTTCCCCGCCTGGGACGATTTCGTGGTCGGGGGGCACGAGATCCGGCCCGTTCGCCTCGCCGACGAGGCCCTCCGCCTGGCGACCGAGAGTCGGGCGATCGAGCCCGGCCTGGTCGCCCAATGCCGAACGGAACTCGACCGGATCGACCGCCGCGTGCGGCCGGGCACCGCCTGGAACGTGGGCCCGACCATCGCCTCCCTGGCCGGGCCCGAGGTCCCCCAAGGCGAAGCGCCCGCCGCCGCCATCGTCCGGATCCAGGACGACCTGCGGCAATTCGCCAGGCAGAACGACCTGGAGCACGTCGTCGTCGTCAACGTGGCCTCCACCGAGCCGCCGGTGGACGCTTCGTCGCTGCCGCCGCACTGGCCCGAATTGCAGCGCATCATCCGGCGGCCCCGGGCATGCCCCTTGCGGGCCAGCTCGCTGTACGCGATCGCGGCGCTGGACTTGGGCTGTTCGTACATCAATTTCACTCCGTCGCTGGGCTCGGTTCCCGCCGCGATCCACGAGTTGGCCGTGCTGCGCAACACGCGCCACATGGGCCGCGACGGCAAGACGGGCGAAACGCTGCTGAAAAGCGTGCTCGCGCCCATGTTCGCCCGGCGCAACCTCCGCGTGATGAGCTGGGTGGGCCACAACATTTTCGGGAACATGGACGGCCGGGTGCTGGCCGACCCGGCCAACAAGCAGACCAAGGTGGCCAGCAAGGACCATCTCGTAGGTCAAATCCTCGGCTACCGGCCGCAGACGCATGTTTCCATCGAATACATCGAAAGCCTTGGCGACTGGAAGACGGCCTGGGACCACGTCCATTTCCAAGGATTCCTGGGAACCCCGATGACCCTCCAGTTCATTTGGCAGGGCTGCGATTCGCTCCTGGCTGCGCCCTTGGTGCTCGACCTGGTGCGTTTCACCGCCCTGGCCTGGCGGCGCGGCGAGACGGGCCGATTGAGTTTTCTTGCCAGTTTCTTCAAGAGCCCCGACGGCGTGGAGGAACACGACTTCACGCGGCAATTCCAGATGCTCGAAGCGTGGGCCGGCGCACGCCCGCCGGTCGCGGAATAGCCGTCGCGGAATAGCTCCTCCTCGGCCCGCTTCCCGGCGGACACCGCCTCGCGTCAGGCCTGCCGCGGCGTCCCCGCGCGTCTGGACGTAACCGTTCACGGGCCGGCGGCTGGCTCCTTTTTCGGACCGTTTCGCGCCGAAAAATGTGCCTGTCCCCGTGGACGGTTACGTCCGGATGGTTTCCCACGCCCGCTTGTGGTAACGTGGTCTTCGGTTGGCAATTCACAGGGGAAAGCCTGGTCAGAGGAGTCATGCGATGCCGAACATCACGCGCAGACGTTTTCTCGGTTCCTCGGTCGGTGGGCTGGCGGCGGCTGGGACGGCGGCCCAGATCGGTTTGCCGGCGTTGCAGGCCGGCGCGCCGGGCAACAAGGTGGTGCTGGCGATCATCGGGGCCGGCGGCCGCGGAATGGACGTGATCCTGAAGATGCTCGAGGTCCCGGACGTGACGGTCAAGTACGTTTGCGACCCCGAGGAGGCCCGCGGCCGACGCGGCGCGCAACAAATCGAAAAAGTCCAGCGCGTGGCGCCGGTGTATGTCGCCGACATGCGCAAGGTGTTCGACGACAAGGACGTCCACGGGGTGGTGATCGCCACGCCGGAGCAGTGGCACGCCCCGGCCACGATCCGGGCGTGCCAGGCAGGCAAGGACGTGTACGTCGAGAAGAACATCTCGCTTTCCATCTGGGAAGGGCGCAAGATGATCGAAGCGGCCCGAAAGTATCAGCGGATCGTGCAAGCCGGTTTCCAGAACCGCAGCGCGCCGTATGCTTTCTCGGCCCGGGATTACATCAAGGAGGGCGGGCTGGGACAGGTGCTGTACGTGATCATGTACGGGATGCTGGGGAGCGTGGTGGGGGGATATCCGCGCCGTCCCGTGCCCGACAGTCCCGTGCCGCCGGGCTTGGATTGGGACCTCTGGCTCGGCCCGGCCCGCGAACGGCCTTACAACAAGGAAGTCCACCGCAATTGGTACGGGTACTGGGATTTTTCGGGCGGCAATGCCTCGGACGCGATCCACACGCTGGATTTGACGCGCCACGTGCTCGGCGACCCTCCCCACCCCAGCGTCGTCCAATGCGTCGGAGGCCGTTATCAGTTCGACGACGGCGGCGAGATGCCCGACGTGCAGATCGTCTCCTACCAGCTCGACAAGCTGGCCGTGAGCTTCATCAACACGGGATTCACGCCGTACAACATCAAGTCGCCGGGCGAGGTCCGCTTCGGAACGAAGTTCCCCTACTGGCCGCAGAACGCCGATCGGATCGAGATTTTCGGCACGAAGCGGATGATGTACCTGGGGCGGCACGGGGCGGGCTGGCAGGTGTTCGAGGCCGACGGCAAGAAGGTGGCCGAAGACAAGGGCTACCATCCCGACAAATGGCACCTGCCCGACTTCATCGACGCGATCCGCACCCGCCGCAAGCCCAACGGCGACATCGAGCAGGGCCACATGAGCGCCTGTTGGGAACATTTCGCCAACGTCGCGTACCGCACCGGCAACCAGCGCCTGGTGATCGACGCGAAAACCGAGACCTTCGTCGACAACCCGGCCGCCAACCAGATGCTCAAGCCCTATTACCGCAAGAACTACGGCGTGCCGGACGAAGTGTGAGTGTCCAGCCGCGACCGGAGTCGCTCACGCCCTATCGGCAAGGATCGCGATGAGTTCGCGGCGTCGCGGGGGCGGGATGGGACCATCGGGCTCGGCGGCGATCCGCTCCAGACGCGGCGCCAGTCCCCGCCGGTTGGCCAGTTGGATCGCCAGGCCGGGCCGCGCGTTGGCCTCCAAGACCACCGGGCCGATCGCCGCGTCCAGGACAAAATCGACCCCGACGTAGCCCAATTCCAACGCCTCGGCCAAATCCATGGCGGCGTTCAACAGGTCGTCCCAGCAAGGGATCTGGAGGTCTGCGAGGGAGACGCCGGTGTCGGGGTGGGCGTCGACGGCGCGGTTCTTGCAAACCCCGCCCGACGTCTTCCCCGTCGTAAGGTGCACGCCGGCCGCCACGGCCCCTTGGTGCAGATTGGCCCGGCCGCGCGACGCCCGGGTCGGCAGCCGGACCATGGCCATCACCGGCACGCAGCGGTAGAGCACCACGCGGACATCGGGCGTGCCCCCCACGGCCACGGATTCAAACACCGGATGGCGCTGAATCCGCTGCTCGACCACGGCACGGTCGGGTTGGCCGCCCAGCGAATACAGCCCCGATAGGATCGCGGCAAGGTGGTACCGCACGTCGGCCAGCGTCAGCCGCTCTCCGGACGCGGTAAGGAAGTCCGGCCCTTCCCGACCCGCGACCACCACGATGCCTCGTCCCTCGCTTCCTTGGCCCGGCTTGATGACGAATTCCCGCCGCCCCCGCGCCCAGTCCCCGAACTGCGCGACGTCGCCGTGCCGCTCGATCGCCAGGTAGGTGGCGGGGACGGGAATTCCACGGGTTTCGCAGATTTTCTTGGTGAGAAGCTTGTCGTCGACGCGCGGGTAATGGGCCCGAGGATTGGCCCGAAGAACGAAATCCCCATTGCGGCGATTGATGCCCATCACGCCGCGTGCGCGGAGTTCCGACGGCCACGCCCAGAATCGCCAAGGGAAAAGGCTCATTCGAGATCCTCCCGCAGTTCGCCCCGCGATCGACGTGCGCACTCCGCGACGCCACATGGCCGACGGCGGAAAGCCGGATGTTCGACGGGCGCTGGCACGGAAACGTGGTGCGGCTTCGACATGTCACGGTTGGTGGTTGGCTTCGCCATGCGGACTGACGCCTCGCCGTTCGTTCGCCGTGTCCTGCTCCGTCGGGTTCCGCAGGTCCCGAAACCGCCGCAACTCCGTCAACCGATACCCCGTGTAGCGTCCCAGCAAGACAAGCGCGGCGATCGTGAACAAGTGTAACTCGGGAAAGACGAGGAGGAGGTCGCCCACGGCGTCCCAGCGGAGGACCGCATAGCAACAGGCGGCCACAAGCACGGTGCCGGCCATCAGTTGGATGGCGAATCGCAGCCCGTCTTCTTCCGAGGTCACATGGAACCGCTCGACGGTCATGGTGAGGATGACCATGGGCAAGAGCACCGCCTGCGTGCTGGGAATAAGTTGGAAATAGTCCAAAAGTGACACGGAAAACACAATGCACCAGACGATCAGCGTCAGGAGCAGGCTCAGCCTGGGAACCAAGAGCAGTTTCAGCCGTTCCAGGGCGGCCCGGCTCGCCAACCCCAAGCCGATGGCCAGGGCAAACACGAAGACGCCCGCGCGCCAATCGCTGTACACGAAGCTCAAGGCCACAAGGCTCGGCGTAAAGGTGCCAAAGGTGCGCACGCCGATCACGGTGCGGAACACGGCCGTGACCAGCGCCCCGAAAGGCAAGAGCAGGATCACGGCCAAGGCCCGGTGCATTTCCAGGGGAAGCCGGGTGAGATCGAGGATTTCCAGCGGGCTGGCGCGGACTTCGGAGCGAAACATGCCCGGCGACGGCGGCAGGCGGAACAGCACGAAGGTCGTGCGCAAGCTGTGGCCGTCCCACACCCGAACCACCTCGTCTCCGTCCCGCCAGACAGGCACGAACGTATGCGGCAATTGCCGGGCGTGGCCGTCGACCAGGTCGTAGGGTTCCCAGTCGTGGTCGGTCAGCACCTCGGCCCAGACGCGCGGCTCGCCTTTGTCGCGCGGCTGAAGATTGAATCCCACCACCAGACGGGCGGGCGTTTTGGCGGCTCGACACAGGGCGACGAACGCCCGGGTCCGGCCGACTGCGGCGCCCCGTTTCGCCTCCAAGACGCCGGCCGCGTCGCGTGGCCCTTCGGCGTCCAGGGCAATCTCCGACAAGCAATAGTCGAACAGCCGGGGGACGAGGTCCGCCGGTCGCCATCCGTCCCGACGCAACGGGGCCAGCACGGCCGCGACCCGGCCGTCTTCGGCCTGAATCGTCTTCGTGCCCCGCAGCCATGCGGCGCGGTCTTCCGGCGAGATCGCAAGCGGGGGAATGATCGGCCGCCAGAGGGGGCGGGGGCTGAGGTGAACGTCGAAACGCGCGCTGGCGGAACAGGCGCCTGCCCGAATCGCCGTCAGATCCGCTTCGCGGTTGCCCGCGCGCGACGGCCGGCTGCGCACCGGCGCCAGCCCCGAATGAAACAGATTCTGGCGAAAGACCCGCGCGTGCGGCGTGTCCGATGGGATGCCGAGACGGAGCCGGGCGCCGGGCTTGCGCGCCTGAAACTCGACGGTGTACGAGATTCGCCAAAGGCTGTCGCCCGCGACCAGCCCCGTCTGGCGGCGCAGATGCACGCGCGCGCCGACGCACGCCAAACCCAAGACCACCAGGGTTCCCACGACCCAGGGGACCGCCTTCCGTGCATTCACTTGGAAATCCTTTCTCGACTGCAAGTCCCGGCGGGGACAAAGCGGCGAGCGACGGGAAAAGCCAGGAGGATTCGCGGCCCTCGCTGGAGCGGCCTGCCGAGTCATGAATCCCCTTGTTGAATTCTTCCTTCATTCCCCGCGTTACGCAAGGGTTCTTTCCAGGGGACGCCTGGCTCCGTCGCGCAGGGGAGGGCGCGGTGCTTGTGGCGGCGCGGGCGGCAAAGCCCCTACCGTCGCGCCAACCCGAACGCCGAACCGTGCTCGGAAATGCCCGCCATCCCAAGGCGCGCGCTGGGCGATGACCTAACTTTGCTTGCGGCGACTCCACGCATCGATTCCCCAGAGGCACCGAAGATGTCGCTTGACGATAAGGACATCATCGCCGAGTTTGTTGTCGAGTCGCGGGAACACCTGGCGGACATCGAAAACGAACTTCTCGCCATCGAAGCCTGCGGCGAGAACATCGACGGCGACTTGGTGAACAAGGTGTTCCGCGCGGTCCACTCGATCAAGGGCGCGGCGGGCTTCTTTGGTTTTTCGCAGGTCCAGGGCCTGGCCCACGAACTCGAAAACGTCCTGAATCTGATCCGAAACCGAAAGCTCGTGCCGACGTCTCCCGTCACGGACGTGCTGTTGCGTGCCGCGGACCGGCTGCGAGGCATGATCGAGGACGTGGAGCACTCCAACGATGTCGATGTCTCGGAGCACGTGGCGGAACTCCGCGCGGTCGCGGCCGGCGAGCCTGCCTTCGCCCCGCCGACGGTTGCCGAGTTAACCTCTTCCGAGCACGAAGAGGCGCCGGACCCGGAGCGACAACTGCAAGTCGTGGAGAACCTGGTGGCGCGGGCCGCGACGGAGGGGGCGACGGCCGGTCCCGCGCCGGCGGCGGTTCCACGCCCCGCGTCCAGCGCCGCGGCCCCGCGCGAGGCGGGGACCGCCGAGGCGGCGCCCCGTGAATCGAAATCCTCCGCGCCGAGCCCGTTGGGAGAGACCAGCATTCGCGTCGCGGTCAACATCCTCGACCGCCTGATGACCCTCGCCGGGGAGCTGGTTCTCGCCCGCAACCAGTTGTTGCAGACCGCCTCGACGGCCGATTCCTCGGCGTGGGGCGCGGTGGTCGCCCGGGTGAACCAGGTCACCAGCGAGCTGCAAGAGACCATCATGCAGACCCGCTTGCAGCCGATCGGGGCCGTGTTCAGCCGGTTCCCGCGGGTGATCCGTGACCTGAGCAGCGCCTTGGGAAAGCAGTGCCAGTTGACGATCGAGGGCCAAGAGGTCGAGCTGGACAAATCGATCATCGAGGCCATCGGCGATCCGCTCACGCATCTGGTGCGCAACGCGGTGGACCACGGCATCGAGGCCCCGGAAGCTCGCGTCAAGGCAGGCAAGCCCCCGGCCGGCACGGTGGCGCTGCGCGCGTTCCACCAGGCGGGCAAGGTCAGCATCCAGATCCACGACGACGGCCGCGGCATCGACGCGGCCAGGCTGAAAGAGAAGGCGGTCGCTCAAGGCATTCTCACGCCCGAGCAGGCGCGGGCCATGAGCGACCGCGAAGCCCTGCTGTTGATCTTCCGGCCCGGCCTGTCGACGGCCGACAAAGTCACCTCGGTGAGCGGCCGCGGCGTGGGCATGGACGTGGTAAAGACCAACATCGAACGGCTCGGCGGCACCGTCGCGGTGGACACCCAACTGGGCCGAGGGACGACGATCGACGTGCGGCTGCCGCTGACCCTGGCGATCGTCCCCGCCCTCATCGTGCGCTGTTGCGGCCAGCGGTATGCGATTCCCCAAGCGAATATCCGCGAATTGGTGCGCGTCAAATCGCGCGACGCGGCGAAAAGCTTCGAGCGGATCCAAGGGGCCGAGGTGTTCCACCTCCGCGAGACGCTCCTGCCCTTGGTCCGCCTCGACGCGGCCCTCGATCGGGGCGAGCCCCGCGACGCGCCGGCCGCCAAGGCCTTGAACATCATTGTCGTCGAGGCCGGGAGCCTGCGCTACGGGCTGGTGGTCGAGGGCTTGTGCGATTCGGAGGAAATCGTGGTCAAGCCGCTGGGGCGGCACATGAAGCGCTGCGCCTGCCTGGCCGGGGCCACCATCCTCGGGGACGGCAAGGTCGCCCTGATCCTGGACATCGCCGGGATCGCCTCGCATATGCGGCTGGCCATGCCCGAGACGGAGTCCGCCGCCGACGCCTCCGGCAGCGGCGCGTTGGGCGAAACACAATCCCTGCTCCTGTTCACCAACCATCCGTCCGAGTATTTCGGCATCCCCATGGAGCTGGTCGCGCGCCTGGAACGCGTGCGAACCGACCAGATCGACCGCCTCGGCGGACAGCAGATCCTTCAATACCGCGGCGGGACGCTGCCGCTGTTCAGTCTCGAAGACGGGGTGGAGTGCAAGGCCCGCCCGCAGGCATCCAAGGTCTACGTCGCCGTGTTTGCCACCGCGGAGCGCGAGGCGGGACTGATCGTGCCGGAAATCATCGACATCCGGTCGGTGCCCACGCGGGTGGACACCGAAACCTTCCGGCAGCCGGGGATCACCGGCTCGCTGGTCTTCGAGCGCATGACCGTGCGGCTGGTGGACCTCCACGAACTAGCCCGCAAACTCCGCCCGGACTGGTACCAGTCCCGGTCCGCCGTCCCGACCCCCAACGGCGCTGCGCCGCGCATCCTCGTAGCCGAGGATTCCGATTTCTTCCGCAAACAGTTGATCGGCTTCTTCGCCGCCGAGGGCTACGAGGTCCAGGCGGCCGAGGACGGCGCCGCGGCCTGGGACCTGCTTGCCGATCCCGCAAACCGCTTCGACGCCGTCGTCACCGACATTGAAATGCCGAACCTCACCGGACTGGAACTTGCCCGACGCATTCGCGGCGACGCGCGCTTCGCGGACTTGCCGATTATTGCCGTGACTTCGCTGGCGGGCGACGACGACATTCGCCGGGGCCTGCAAGCGGGAATCAACGAATACCACGTCAAGCTCGACCGCGAGCAACTGATGGCCGCGACGGCCCGGTTGCTCAAAGCCTCCCTGCCGCGAGCCGCCTCAAGGAGCAAGCCATGACCGCCGGACTTGTCGCGGCGTCTCCGCGCCAACGCAACCACCTGGAGATGGCCACCTTCGCCCTCGGGGAGGACCGGATGGGCATCCCGATCGACCAGGTGGACGAAATCCACCATCCCCTGGACCTGACGCCCGTGCCCCATGCTCCGCCGTGCGTGCGCGGCGTGATGAACCTCCGCGGCGAGGTGGTCACGGTGATCGACCCGCGCGTCATTCTCGGTTATCCACCGGCCGTCGTCACGCGCCAGACCTGCAACATGGTGGTCCGTTGGGGCGGGGAGCGGGTGGGCCTGCTCGTCGACCGCATTGGCGACGTCGTGTCCGTCGGCCGCGAAGGCATCGAGCCGCCGCCCGCCAACGTCGCCCAAACCCTCGGCCGCTTCCTGCGCGGCGTGTGCAAGCTCGACACCGGCGTTCTGGCGATCTTGGACGTGGAGCAATTGCTTGCGTTGGACGAGGAGGCGGTCGCGCCGCGAAACTCCGCGGTTGCGGCGTCGGCAAAGGCAGGGCCTTCCTAGGGCTTGCGGGAATCCCTTCGAGTTGCGAGTGTTGCGCGCCGGCCCGCCCGGCGCTTCATCGGACGCATCAACAGGAAAGGATCAAGAACGTGTTTCGCCATTGGAACCTCCGCCGGAAGATCGTCGCGATCTCCGCCTCGATGCTGGTCGTTGTGTGCGCGGTGCTGTTCTGGCAGAACTACCGCAACACCCGCGAACATTTTGAACAGGAGTATGTGGCCCGGGCGCGGAGCATCGCGCTGAACGCCGAGTCCGTTCGGGAAGAAATGGCGCGGAAATGGAACCTGGGCCTGTTCGACCAGGAACGGCTGATCGCGTGGGGGCGCAAGGGGGAACTGGACAAGGTGCTCGCCGCGGTTCCGGTCGTCACGGCCTGGAAGGCCGCCATGGCCAAGGCCGCCGACGGCAACTACGAATTCCGCGTGCCCAAGGACCGCCCCCGGAATCCGAAAAACGCCCCGGATGAACTCGAATACCGGGCGCTGAGCCGATTGACCGCCGATCCCACCCTGACCGAATACTTCGAAGTCGACCGGGCGCGCAACGCCATTCGCTATTTCCGCCCGATCCGGCTGACCAGGGAATGCCTGCTGTGCCACGGCGACCCGGCCCAGGCCAAGACGCTTTGGGGCAACGACCGCGGCCTCGACCCCACCGGAGGTCCGATGGAGGGCTGGAAGGAAGGCGAAGTCCACGGCGCGTTCGAGATCGTGCAATCGCTCGACGAGGCCGACGCGAAAGTGGCCGCCGCGCTTCGCAAGGAGGCGGTGATCGTGGTCCTCTTCGTGGCGGTCGCGGCCGCCGTGCTCTTCCTGCTTGTCACCCGCTCCATCACCGTTCCCGTGCGCGACAGCGTCGCCGCCTTCAAGCGGTTCGCGGCGGGCGACCTCAGCCATCGGCTCGAAGTCTCCTCGGCCGACGAAATGGGAGAGCTTCGCGGGGCGGTGAACAGCCTGATCGACAAGCTCCGCGGGATGATCGGCGAAATGGAGGCGTGCAGCACGCAACTGACCGGCGCCTCGAGCGCCTTGACGCAAACCGCCGCCCAGCTCGCCGCGGGCGCGGCGGAGACGACCGACCAGTCGGGCTCCGTCGCCGCGGCCGCCGAGGAGATGGCCACCAACATGCGGAGCATGGCCGCCTCGACCGAGCAGATGCTGGTGAACGTCCGCACCGTGGCCACGTCGGTCGAGCAGATGACCGAAGCGATCAGCGAAGTGGCGCGCAGCGCCGAGAAAGCGGCCACCGTCGCCGACGGCGCGGCCCAGCTCGCCCAGACCAGCAGCGCCAAGATCGGCCAGTTGGGCCAGGCCGCCACCGAAATCGGCGCCGTGATCGAGTTGATCCAGGACATCGCCGAGCAAACGAACCTCCTGGCGTTGAACGCCACGATCGAGGCCGCCCGCGCCGGCGACGCCGGCAAGGGCTTCGCCGTCGTCGCCACCGAGGTCAAGCAACTCGCGCGGCAGACCGGCGAGGCCACCGAGAACATCCGCGCGCGGATCGAGGCGATTCAGAATTCCGCCCAGGAAGCGGTCCGCGCGATCACCGAGATCAGCGACGTGGTCGCCAAGGTCAACGAGGTCTCGCGCACGATCGCCTCGGCGGTCGAAGAGCAAAGCATCACCACGCGCGAGATCGCGCGGAACGTCTCGGAGGCCTCGACCAGCGCCGAGACCGTCGCCGCGAACATCGCCGAGACCGCGACCGCCGCGCAGGAGGTGACGCGGAACATCGCCGGGGTCGACAACAACGCCCGCCGGACGGCGGCCGACGCCGATCTGACCCGCTCGGCCGGCGACAACCTAGCGGCCCTGGCCGAGCAAATCCACACCTTGATCGGCCAGTTCCACGTGTCCGCGTGAACGATCCGCCAGGCATTCCACCACGGGACCGCAGCCGGCAATGGACCAGAAACTCCGCGTGCTCGTCGTGGACGATACGATCACGTATCGCAAGATCGTCGGCAGCGTGCTGGCCGAAATGCCGGACGTCGAGGTGGTCGGCACGGCGGCCAACGGCAAAATTGCCCTGGACAAGATCGCGCAGACAAGGCCCGATCTGCTGCTCTTGGACCTGGAAATGCCCGAGATGGGCGGCCTGGAGCTGCTCCGCCGCCTCAAGGCGGCCGGCTCGCCCGTCGGCGCGATCGTCCTCAGCGCGCTGACCTCGCATGACTCGCGAAGCACGCTCGACTGCCTGGCCCTGGGGGCGTTCGATTTCATCCTGAAACCGGCCAGCGGGACCTTCGAGGAGAACCTGCGGCGCATTCGCGAGGAGCTGGCGCCGCGGGTGGCGGCCTTCGCGCGGCGTTGCGAGGTGCGGGGCCTCCTGGCCGGCGTCCGGCGCGTTGCGGCCGCGCCTCCCTCGCCGCCGCCGATGCCGCCGCCAAGGCCGACGGCCGCCAGGCCGGAGGTGGTGGCCATCGGGATCTCGACCGGCGGCCCCGCAGCGCTCGGCGAAATGCTGCCGCGGCTTCCTGCGGGCTTGCGGGCCGCCGTGCTCATCGTCCAGCACATGCCCCCCGTGTTCACCAGGTCGCTCGCCGAGGACTTGGACCGGAAATGCCGGCTGCGGGTATTCGAGGCCCGGGATGGCGACGCAGTCGAGAAAGGCCGCGTCCTCATCGCGCCGGGCGGCAGGCAGATGAAGGTCTGCCGCGAAGGGGACCGCGTGCTCGTCCGCCTCACCGACGATCCGCCGGAGAATAGCTGCCGACCGTCCGCCGACTACTTGTTTCGCTCCGTGGCCTCGGTCTATGGGCCACGGGCGCTCGGCGTCATCATGACCGGCATGGGCAACGACGGCGCCGCGGGGTGCCGCGAGATCAAGGCCCAAGGCGGCTGGCTCCTTGCCCAGGACGCGGCCAGTTGCGTGGTGTTCGGGATGCCCCGGCAGCCGATTCAAGAGGGCATCGTGGACATGGTGGCGCCGCTGGACCGCCTGGACCAGGAAGTGGTCCGCATCGTGGAGAAGGGCCGCCCGGCATGCACGTGACGACCGACGACCTGCGATTCGTCGCGACGCTGGTGGACGAGTTGTGCGGCGTCGTCTTGGACGACACCAAGGGCTATCTCGTCGAAAGCCGCCTGGCGGATCTGGCCAAGGCCAACGGCTGCGCGTCGTACCGGGAGCTTTGCGAAAAGGCCCGCCGTACGAGCGATTCCGATCTCCAGAACAAGATCATCGACGCGATCACCACTCAAGAGACGCTCTTTTTCCGCGACCACTCTCCGTTCGAGGCCCTCCGCCACAAGGTCCTTCCCGAACTCATCGACCGAAAGGCCAAGACCGCCTTTCCGCGGCGCCTTCGCTTCTGGTCGGCGGCGTGCAGCACCGGCCAGGAACCGTACAGCATCGCGATCACCCTTTGCGAAACCATCCCGGCCGTCGCCTCGTGGGACATCCAGATCCTGGGCACGGACATCTCGAACGCGGCCATCAAGGCCGCCAGTCTGGGTTGGTATGCGCCCCACGAAATCGAACGGGGCCTGACGCCCGAACTCCTCCACCGATACTTCCTCCCGCATCAAGGCGGATGGAAGGTGAAAGACTCGCTGCGGGCGATGGTCGCCTTTCAGCGCCGCAACTTGCTGCAACCGTTCGGCGGTCTGGGGCCGTTCGATGTAATCTTCTGCCGCAACGTGGCCATCTATTTCGATTCCCTTCGCCGCCGGGACCTGTTCCATCGGCTGGCCGAGCGGCTGACCCCGGGCGGCTATCTGTTCGTCGGGGCATCGGAATCGCTGCTCGATCTCGGTCCGGCCTTCGCTCCGAAAAGACACTGCCGATCCATCTACTATCAGCCGAACCCCGCCCCGGAAACCCCAGGCGTCCGACATCGCGTTTAAGACGCGCCTGGCCTCTGCGCACCGCCGCATTCCCCGAGGGCCAAATGGCTCGACCCTCCGAGGCCGGAGGGCCCAGCGCCCGGCCCAACCGAAACGACGCCCGTCGTGGGCGCGGCGACCCTGCCGAGCCGTCCGAGCGAACGCCATCCACGGCGTCGCCTACATCGCCTTGTCCGAAGGTTGCAGCGGGCGATCCTCGACCGAAAAGCTCAGGCCGCCGGAGGAGCGAAGGAGGACTTTGTAGCGTTTGCCCGGCACGAGCTTCTGGAAGGGGGCCTCGCCGTGAGCGGCGCGGATGCCCTTTTTGCTCGCCTCCTCGGGATGGTTGGCGTAGTGCCAGAACTTGCTCCAGATCTCGCGTTCGAAGTCCGAGGGCTCGCGCCCCGCCCGATAAGCGGCCGGCTGGGCGCCGACCGGATCGAGCGAGAAGCCGTCCTTCGGTTGCTGGTGCTCGCCGAACACGCGGCGGAACAGGCAGAACGAGGTGGCTCGCAGCGGATCGGCCACCTCGACCGCCTCGTCGCTGAACTTCACCACCAGGGCGTCGACGTAGACCATGTCGCCTTGGATCGTGAAGTATCGCGGTTTTTCGATCGGCTTGCCGGCCCCATCCAACTCGACAAAACTGAACGTGGTGGTCAGATCCTTGGTTTGCTCCGAGCCTTGCTGGGAGACCACGTCGATCTGCGCCACCCGGTGGTCGATCTTGAGCAATCGCAACGCCGTGTCCAGGCGTTGAATCTCCAGCGATTTGGCCTCCAAGTCCTTGTTCAAGGCCGCGATCTGTTGGCGGCTGGCTTCCAAGTCGTTCTGAAGCGACTGGACTTGGGCCTCGCGTTCGGCCAGCCGGGCCTCGATGGCCCACTGCCCGAATTGCGTCCGCACGAGAAACCAGCCGACCGCGCCGAGGATCGCCAGCAAGACAAGCGAAAGCATGGCTCCGGCGAGCTGGTTGATGGTGGAAAGCAATTTCACGCCGATCCCTCCCGAAGGGCTTCCATGCGGCTCTTCCTGGCGGAACGTCCCCCCGCCAGGCTTGCCGCTTCTTCCGTACCGCTTTTCGGCCACCGCGGTCCGCAACCGTCGCCCCGCTGGCCCTCTACCGGCCTCGCGACGATCGCCAAATGAGGATGCGCAAAGCGGCGGCCATCATTCGACCACGTTCACTTTCTGTTGGCCGCCTTTTTCCTCCGGTCCCGTGTTGAAGCCGCCCTTCATGAGCGGGTCCTTGTCGCCCGGTTCCGGTCCCGATGGCTCCGTGCCCGAGTCCGTGTCGAACCCGCCTTGGGCAAAGCCGGCCCGTGCCGCAATCGCGCCGTAGGCGCGGCGCGCGCACTCCAAGGTCCATCCGTCGCGGCTGCGGAACGCCTTGAGCGAGCGCAGGCTCTTCTTCGTCCCTATTTCCCTGAGGATTTCCAGGCACGCTTGGACGGCAACGGGATCGCGAAACTTCAGGCCTTTGAGCAGCGCGTCCTCGGCCGGCGGGCCGATCGCCTTGAGCACTTCCGAGGCCGCATGCCGATGGTGAAAGCTGCTCAACAACTCTACCATGGGCACGATCGCTCGTTCATCCTTGGTCCGCTCCAGAAAGCGAAACGCCTGCCGCGAGGCGTTAAAATCGTTCCCCGCCGCGATCTGAATCACCAGCGGCGCGCAAGCCTCGGTGCCGATCTTGTCCAACACGGTCATCGCCCCCGCCATGGCGTCCCTGTTTTTCTCCGCCGCCGCGATCACCGCTTTTTCCGCCGAAGGGCCGATCTCGATCAACGCCCGCGCGGCGGCCGCCGCCAACTCCTTGTTGGCCAACTGCCGGGCCAAAGGCTCGATCGCCTTGGGGTCTTTCAGCCTGGCGAGCACCTGGAGCGATCGTTTCGCGAGTTCGGGATCCGAGCCCTCCAGGTATCCGATCAGCACGTCGGTCGACTGGCTTGTGGCGACCTGGACCAGCGCGCTGGCAGCCTCCCGGCGGACGTCCTTGTCCGCGTGTTCCAGGAGTTCCAGCAACGGCTTTTCGGCCGCCGCGCCCATCCGCGCCAGGCAGTTGGCCGCGTCGGTGCGGAGCGAGGGATCCTCCAGCAGCTTGGCGACGGCGGCCGCCGTCTGGTCGTTCTTCACCGAACTCAAGGCCTGCCACGCCGCCGCGCGCACCAGGTGGTCCTCGTCCCGGATCAGCTTGAACAGCAAGGCCACGGCCTCGGCGGTCGTGGCTGGCGTCTGCCATGCGGCCCAGGCCCCCATCGCCTCGCGGCGCGCGACGGGATCGTTGTTGCCCATCAGTCCCAAAAGCGCCTTGGCCACGTCCTCGCGGTCCTGCTTTGAACTGGCGCTTCGCAGTCGCGAGGCCGCCTGGCCCCGGCGGTCGGGATCCGGACACTTCAACTCAACCAGATTGGCCTTGACGAAATCGGCATGCGCGGGATTGGTGGCCTCGGCCCGGATGGGCTCGGGGAACTTGCTCGGATCCGCCTTGACGCTCACCCGGCGCCCGGCGGGATCGACCTGCGTCACCTCGCCCAAGTCCAAACGCCTGGCGACCGCCTGCACATCGCCCACAGGGCCGACGGTGATGACCATCGTCCCGGACGAGGGCGTTCGCGCCGCGGTGCGCCCACCGGCCGCCTCGCGAACCTTGGCGCGAACAAAGGAATTCTGTCCCGCGGGAATCCCCTCCACGGTCACCGTGAGGATCCGGTCGGGCCCGCACTCGCGAGTGAGTTTCGCAACCTCGTCTTCCGGCGGCGTGGAAGGGGACGCAGGGGCCGGCGCCGGGACTCCGAACGGCGTCAGGCCCGGCGGCGCCATCGGCGGCGGAATGATGCCCGGAAAGCGGAACGGCCCAACCGAAGAGCCCAGGGCCGCGAGTTCCGGGTCGGCAAGCGCCTCCAAGACGCCCGGGAGCGTTTGCAGCCGGGCAACTTCCTTTTTCATCCGCTCGACCACTGCATCCAATTGCGCCTCATAGCGCCGTTTCAACTCGCGGTCCTGCTCCGCCGTGAGTTGGATCTTCTTCACTTCCTCGAACTGCCTGGCGAGATTCTCGAAACGGGGTCTTATTGCTTTGATTCGCGGGACCGCCGCCCGAGCCGAGTTGACGTCCTTGATCGACGCCACGATATCGACCAACTCGTTGGTGACCCGCAGCACCTCTTGAGCAAAACTCTCGCCGGGGATGGCGCCAACCGACGACCAATTCTCGGAAACCGCCTTGACGAGAAAAACCACTCCGACGACGATGCCTCCCAACACCCCCACCACGCACGCCGCCAAACCGCCGATCTTCAAGCGGCGCAACCAAGCCTGCCGTCGCCGCCACCCCTCCAACGGATTGTGAATGATCGGCGCCTGCACCGCGAATGGATCTTCCGTGGCAAACGGCGAGCCGATCTCCAAAGACGGAACCGTCTTAGGGAGTTCCGTCTGGCCCGACGACCCCGTGTGGGAAGGGGGAAGCGGAGGCGGCGCACGGGGGCCGCTGGCTGGCCCAGCGGGTACTTCGAACGACTGCCCACACTGCCGACACTTGACCTTCTTGCCGGCCAGCTCGGACTGGAGGCGATACCGATTGCCGCAATGCGGACACGGAATCGTGTCGGCCACGAGCGGTTCCCTTGAACGCTTGACACGAGCGCCGCTTGGCGGCGTCTCAGGTCAAGAAGCACGGGTTTAAAGCAATCGCGATTATCGGCCCGCTGCCGGCTACCGTCAATCCCCCCTGATCGCGTTTCGAGCCAGGCGCGCTGGGCGCAAATGGTTCAGAATTGGCGGGTTCGACAGGACCGCGAAAAACGCCTTACTGGCATGGACGTCAAATTACCGGAAAACTGCCCGACGCACTTCCAAGTTGAGCGGGAACACTGTTTCGCAACGCAGCTCCAATGGGAAACGTATCGCTTTCTCTGCTCCTTACCGCGGAACTGGCCTTACCAAATTACTAAACAATGCGCAAATTTTTCTGTTGACCCCTCTTGACGACTGCGAAGACGCGCAGAAGCTGGGATGCCCTTTTTGGGAATGCCATAGTTCCCCAGTTTTCGGTTTTCGGCGAGACCTTGCGAGCGGATTGCCTTGAGGTATAATTGAACGCTTTCAAGCCCCGGGGGCGTAGCTCAATTGGTTAGAGTACTGGACTGTCGATCCAGTGGTTGCGGGTTCGAGTCCCGTCGCCCTCGCTCGAAAGACCCGGTGACAGTCGTTGTCAGCGGGTCTTTTCTTTTGACCAGACAAGCACTTACGTCACATCGCTGAGAATCGCCACGAGGGGGCCCAAGGGGTCGGGAGTCGTTTTCCATGTCGGCGGCAGCGGTTTACGGCAATCCCACGTCTTCTCTGCCGACATGGAAAACGACTCCCGACCCTTTGTTTGTGGGGCTCAGTCGCCGCCCCCCTTGACGGTGAACTCGAGCGACGTCTGGCCGATCTTCTGGCCGTGCAGGTCTTCGACGGTCAATTGCAGCGTGTGACGCCCGTTGTAGATCCGCCTCGGAAGACGGAAATTGTAGACCAGAAAGAAGTCGCGGCGGTGGTTGCGGCAGTATTCCTCGGTCTTGCCGAGTTCCTGGGCGGTCACGCGCTGGCCGCGGGCGTCGAAGATCTCATAACTGCCGCGGAATTGGGTGTGGAATCCCTTGGGCGTCTCCTCGCACTTGAAGTTTTCCAACTCCGCGTACAGCAGGACCTCCTGGCCGGGACTGAATTCGGTCTTCTCGAAAGGCGTGATGTCGCCATAGCTCTTCACTTCCTTGGCGAAGCTCGCATTGCGGACCAGCAGCGGCGCCAATTCGCCCAACCGCTGGGCGGCGGCGAGAAGCTGCTGCCGGGCCTCGGCGGCCCGCCGACCCGCGTCGGGCACCCGCTCGACGTCCATCCACGCGGCGAGGCCGTAGATCATTTGGGCCCACGAGTCCTGCATGGCGGGCGACGCCGCGGGAATCGGCCGCATGGCGTCCTCCCGGCGGCCGCTGGCAAGGTACAGCAGGCGCAAGCGTGCCTGACGGGCAAGTTCCGCCGCCGTCTGCGGCGACTGGCGCACCTCGGCCTCCAGCGCCTTGACCGCCCCATCGAGCCGCTCCGCCCAAGGATCCGGCGAGCCGCTGATCGGAGACGCGTAACTGACCGGCACCACGCCTGGCGAGCCGCTGCCCTCCCCGGGGACGCGCGGCCGCTCGGATTTTTCCTTCTCCAACTCGACTGGGACGCGAGGGAGTTCTCGCTCCACGCTTGGCGCCACCGGCCGATCGGTTGGGGCGAGCGAGGCAACCGGGCCAGCGGCCGATTCCGCTTTCGTCGCCGACGGCAACAAGGCCGGCGCTTGCGCAGCGGTTTCCGTGGGCACGGATGTTTGAGAAAGCGCCGCTTGGGGCCCAGCAGCTCGGGGCTCCGCAGGGACCGAACGATTCGGCCCGGACGAAGTCGAGCGGGCCTGTTCGGCCGACGGCTCGGACGTTGCGGGCGAGCGATACGCAGGCGACCCCGGCGTCTGACCTCCGGCCGAGGCGTTGGGTTTGTCCTTCATCTGACGCTGGTAGGCCAACGCCGCCTCAAAGGCCTGCATCAAGGCGGGCCATAGCGAGGGGTCCGTCTGGCGCAAGTCTTGCGTCAGCCGGGCTCGGCCTGCCGCGTCCAGGCCGTCGCGCTGTGCGATTCTTTCCACAAGTTGATCGATCGCCTGGAGATCAGGCCTGGGCGCCTGGGTGGATGCTGAAACGACGTTCGGCGGCTGCGCCGGCGCGGATGAAGAAGGGGGCGCGACGACTGCCCCCGAGGTGGTCGGAGCGTTTGCCCCGGGCAGGGATGCGGCCGTCGCGGTCGGGCCACTCGCGGGCCCCGCCGTTGCCAGGCTCGACGCGGCCGGCATCGCTTTCCACGGGGAGAGCGCGCAGCCCCAGGCGCTCGCCATTCCAAGGGCCAGAACAACGATCCCGATCCGACAGGCCGAAGTCTTTCGCGGCAGACCTGAACGCGGCATGGATCGCGAAACTATGAGCAACCTGGTTCTGACTTACCCTCACAAGAGGGCATTACCGCAGACGAGGGGGCGGATCATACTCGAATTCGCCCGCCGTGACAAGCCGGAACCGGCTGGCACCTATCCCCCTTATCAGGGGCCACGGGGCTGCGAGAGGAATCATTCTTCCTGTCCTTGGCCGGCATGGGGCATCGTGGCCGGGAATGATCGAGGCTCGTCCATTGGTAAGGACGACTCCGCTCGCCTCGTCGCAGCCCTTTGTGCAGTTTCATCTTGAGACGAGAGAATCCTGAGGCAAGGTGATTGACAGCGGGGCGACGGCCTGACTAAGGTTAGGCTGGGGGTGCGGGTGAACAGCGGGCCACCACCAAGTTCGGGCCGGGCAATTGGAGACGCCTGCGGCAAGACGCGTTTGGGAACGTCGGGCAAAGAGTGTGAATTGGGTTTCCGCGGGGTACGGGGTACAAACGAGACATCTTGGTTCACAGGCGAGGTGCTTCATGTGCTCGAAAATGGTTGTTGGGGCAGTATCTCTCATGGGGTTTTTCTGCTTGCCGCCGATGCTCTCGGCGCAGTCCAATCGTGACGCCGAACAAGACGCCCAGATCCTGCAGTTGCGCACCGATCTGAAAAGCCTCAGCGATCTGGTCGCTGAGCACGGGAAGAATCTGACCGCCATCACCCGCACCGTGGAGGCGCAAGATGGTGCAATCAAGAAACTCAAGAGCGATTTCGACCGCACCGTGGAGGCGCTGCGAAACGAGAGCGAGCAACAGCAGAGAATCCTGCAAGCGATCAGCAGCACGGACAGCCGTGGGAACTCGGTCCTCAAGCTCCTTCCGATCATGAAGCAGAGTCCAGAATTCCGCCAGGAGGTTTCCGACGCGGTCCACGAAACCATGCGTCAGCAGGGAACCCTGCGAGTTCGGAGCGAGATGAGCACGGGCACCAACATGCTCGTCAACGGGCGCACGTACTACATCCCGCCGTACGCCATGATCGACATCCCGGTGCCTGTCGGCACGCTGACGACGGAACTGCCGGGCTACGAAGCCCCGAAGAACTGGTCCATCGGGCCGCCCAACTACACCCAGGCCATCGATATCCGGCCGAAACCGAGCCCGCTGGTGATTGTCGAGCCGCCGCCGATCGTCTACCCGCCCGCGGTCGTCGGCCCCACCGTGATCCGCTGGTAGTTTGCCCTGGCGCTGCGGCTATTCTGGTCCAGGGCGTCGCGTGCGGGACGAAGGTCCCCGACGTCGATTCTCGTTACGGTCTCGGCGCGGCGAGCGACAAGGTCTCGCGGAGACTGGCGCGGCTTCCGGACTGAACCCAGGCTTGCCAGGCGGCTTCCAGGTCTCTCACGCTGGAAATCTTGTAGTACTGCTGTAAGGCCCGCTCCCAACCGCGAGCCTTCCCGGATTGGGCGAATTCCAGCAGCGTGGAGCGGTCCCCGCGAGTCAGCAGATACTGGGTCAAAGAACTGGCCACGCTGTATGCCGCCTGATTGCTGGCCGTGATCACCGGCGCATCGAGCACCGTCTCCAAGACCGGCCAGTTGCCGCTCTTGGCGTACCATGCGAGGATCCGTTCCCGCGTTGCCTTGCGGTCCTCATCGTCTTTCATGCTCGCGATGCCCTCGTCCACCCAGGCGGGCAAGCGACCCGGGAAGCGAGTATTCAATACAATATGCGTCATCTCGTGGTGGAGCATGTTTCCCATCACTTGGTTCGGCTCGCCGGTGATCCAGAGCTTGTGCATGGTCCGCTTGGGACTATCGATCGGCCAGGCGAGCGCGCTATTGTCCGCGGTTGAGAATTCCACGTGGATCATGGTCTGGCCGATGCTCGGCGGGAGTTCTTCGCCCAGCCATTCCAAGGCGACCTGTTTGCGATACTCGTTTGCTTTCGCCAACACCAAGGCCGCCGTGGTCTGATCCGGGGCAAGGACGACGAAATTCCCGTCATGCTCCCAAGCCGCCGCTTCGGTCAAAGGGGGAGCCATCATGCCCACGAGGAGTACGGCGGCGAGGCCAGTTTTCATGGGGAACCTCCTTGTAGGATTTGGGCCCAACGCGCAGAGCCCGTTAGCGCGACTTCCATGTCCACATCCAGCCCGTCGTGCGAGATGAATCGTGGAGGCCACCAATGTAACTTGCCGCCCGCACCATAAAAAGAGCAGTTTCCCGCCTTTCGCCTATCCGCCTCTTTGCTTATCCGCTTATCCGCCCTCCCCCTTTCCCCTTCCACCGCACCCCTTTTGGGAATCAACCAAGGAATGCACCCTTCGCCAGCTTTTTTACCCACAAGCAACGCTTATGGCGGGGTGCTTTCCAGTTCATGGGGCGGTTTCGCGACGGACTCCCCGGCTCCGTTGAATCCCCGAATCTCTGGAGACGATCCACCTTGATGGGCTGGGTTTTGGATCCCTTTTCAGGGAGAATCTACCCATTTTCACGGCGGAGTCCCTGACGGCCCCTTGCACCCTCATGGTGGCAGAATCCGTAGGAACCCACTCGTCGCATCCCCGCGTCATGGAGCAATGCACTGCGTCCTGTCCGCCATGGTTGTCGATTTCGACCGCGACGGTGTGTGGCCCCTCCAGTCGTCGGGCGAACGCTGAAGCCGAAGGATGGTTCCTGTCCGAGGTTTGCCATCCAGGAGGAACTGGAATGAAACCAACCCCCAACAATATCGTTTTGCTGGTCGATCAATAGCAGTATCGGGGGGTGTTATGTGCTTTGATGTGGGTGTGCAGGGGCTCGCCCGGCGGCTCGCTCGGCCAACATCCACTGCGGCAACGCGGTCTGGAGGTGCCACCGTTTCGGCGGATGCTTCTATCTTCGCTCTGAGGGGGATTTCATCGCAGGCCCGCAATCGCTGCCGCGATGGCGAAGCCCAAGAGCAATAGCGGGGCGAAGCCCCATTTCACGTAGCGCACGTCCCATGGTGTGGGATGAAGGGGGCGGCGGAGCATAATCACCGCCACCCCGATCCAGAATGCCGCCATCACATAGCCGCCGATCCTCGCCGAGTAGCCGCCGTCCAGCATCAACAGCAGCACCAGCGTGATCGGCGCCTGGAGCGCCAGGGCGACCTTGACTGCTTCACGATAGGCCGGAGCAAGAGGAAGTGGGGTCATGGCGACGCTTGCCTGAAATCGAGTTTCGAGCGTTCCCGGACGGCGCTCAGGGGTCGCCGTGGCTGCATCGCCCGTGAGGCGTCTTCAATCCTCGAACAAAGAGGCTCGTCGACTCGCCCCCGTCGTTCAATCGCCGGCGTCTTCCCGGACGCTGAACTCGAGCTTCCATCGCCGATTGGTCTGGGGGCTGACGCACCAGAGTTCCAACATGCCTAGTTCGGTGACGCGGGCGTGGAAGCGAACAGGAACATAGTCCTCTTCGATCGCTTCGTCGGCGGGGAGCGTGGTTTCCAGGGAATCGGTCTCGGAAAGTTCGTCCTCGCTCCATCGCGTCAGGACATCGCCGGGGCGATCTTGCTTTCGGACCGACGAGCTGAAAAAGCGGAATTGGGCAGGCTCACCGACCACCAGCCCGATCTCTTCGGACGGCACGTCGGTCTCGGTGCCTTCTTCCATGCCGATCGGTACGACGCACAGGGCCCGCAGCGGGCGCACGGCGCCGGGTACGGCCAGGCCGGCGGTCTCGATGCCCACGTAGTACGCCCGGGCCGTGCCGCCGCGGATCCGCATTCCGCCCCGCTGCTTGGCCCAGCCGTAATAAGCCGCGCCCTTGGCCACGGCGTGGTCCAGGTCGGGGGCGCCGACCAGCGGGCGTGGCGGCGGGTCCTTGGGAAACCACGCGGCCAGCACTTCCAGCAGCCGCGCGCGGAGCGCCTCGGCCTTGAACACGCCGCCATTGAACAGCACGTGGGTGGGCCGGGCGGGGGTGTCCGGATCGCTTCCCTGGGCACACAGGAAGGCCGCCAGGTGGCGGGTGATCGCCGTGTCGGATTCGAACGGCAGGCCGATTTCCTGGAAGCCTGACACCCGCCGCCGAGCCGGACGATCGGTGATCGCCACCCGAGGGAAAAAGCCCTCGACCAACAGGTCGGCGACGTGATGGCGCTCGACCTCCAGCGAGACGGCGCCCCGGATGAGTTTCGAGCCGCGGCCAAGCACGGCGATGGAATGCTTTTCGGGCCCGCCAGGCGAAAGGACCATCTCCTTCGCATTGCGGCAGGAATGCCAAAGGGCGACCGATTGCCAGGGGTCGAGCTTGAGGCCCTTCTCGGCGAACTGGCCCGCCACGTGATGGGCCAGGGTCAGGTCCATGTTGTCGCCGCCGACCAGCAGGTGGTTGCCCACCGCCAGCCGCTCCAGCACAAGGTTGCCCGCCTCCTCCGTCACGCCGACGAGCGTCAAGTCGGTCGTGCCTCCGCCGACGTCGCAGACCAAGAGCTTGTCGCCGAGCTTCAGTTGCCGCCGCCAACGGTCGCCCACGTCCGCCAGCCAGGCATAGACCGCCGCCTGGGGCTCTTCGAGAAGCACCAGGCTCTCGGGCAAGCCGGCGGCCAAGGCCGCCTCGCGGGTCAATTCCCGAGCGCTGGCGTCGAACGACGCCGGCACGGTCAGCACGACGACCTGCTTGTTCAAAGGGGCGTCGGGAAACGCCGCGTTCCAGGCCCCGATCAGGTGCTCCAGATAACGCTGCGAGGCGGTCACCGGCGAGACCTTGGGGACTTCGGCCGGGGCGTTCCAGGGCAGGATCGGCTGGCGGCGATCGACGCGGCTGTGGGCCAGCCATGACTTGGCCGCCCCGACAGTCCGGTCGGGCACCTCGGCCGCCTGCCGCCGGGCGAATTCGCCCACGGCGTACTGCCTTCCCTTTTCCCACGGCACGTCGAACGCCCCTCCCTTGGCTTCGTGCGGATGGGCAAGATAGAGAAACGACGGCAGGGCGGTCCGCGATTCGATCGTCCCGGCGGCCACCAATTGCGGCACGCTGAGCAACTCGACGCGCGGATGTTCGGCCTCCAACGGCGCGTAGGCCACCACGCTGTTCGTGGTGCCGAGATCCATGCCGACCACGTATTGGTATTTCGCCATGAAAAGACCTCGCAGGGGGTTGCGGGCAGGGCGGGAGACGGCGCTGCGGCGGCGAATCCCGCCAACGCGCGCCAATGCCTAGTCCTCGCCCCGTTCCCAAGAACGCTTCACGGCAACTCCACCTCCGCCGGGGCAACCACCCGCGCCGCGGTCTCCTTCCCGGACCAAACCGGAATTTCGCACTTCGTGGCTTCCCAGCCGTGATGGGCCACGCGGCCTCGAAAGGGAGGTTCGCCGACGAGATTGCCGGTCAGTTGAATTCGACCGGAATCGAAACCCGCGGGAACTTCGATCTGCGAACCCTCGGGCTGATCCACGACCGGCGCCAGGGCGAACATCCGCTCGACCACCGAGGCGCAATCGCGATGGATGTCGCGGGCCACGGCGCCGATCTGAGCGTCCGAGAATCCGGCCAGCGGTTCCTTGATGAAGTCCACGAAGCGGGCCTCGCGCTGCAAGGCGGCCAACAGGGCGATGGCCTCGCTGCGGGCTGGCGCCTTGGGGACCGGCCTTTGGGGTTCGGCCCGCGCCTCGGTTTGGGGCAGTTCGGCCGGCCCGGCCTTCTCGCCTCGCAACGCCTCCTCCACCCGGGCGGCGACCTCGGCGCGGAACAACACGGCGCAGAAGACCCGGACGGCGAGCCAGATACGTCGCATGATGACCACCTCGTTGGGACAACGGGATCCGCAAGCGGACCTTTCAGTGTAGACAAGGCGGGCCGGTTTGAGGAGGGGGCGTCCGCGACGCGGAGAGGGCCGCGCAAATCGCCCCGCGCTCCGCCGGGCTTTCCCCGCCGGCCGCTGGACCGGCGCCAGGCGGATCCTGCCGAGCGTCTGGACCTGGCCACGCCCTTTGGCGGGATCGCCATCGCGGATCGGCTCTCAATGGCGCCGCTTCACGAGGGTCACGCAGCGGCCACGATCCTCGAAACGCACCTCGTCCATGAAGGACCGCATGAGGAGCACGCCCCGTCCGCTCGCCTTCTCCAGGTTCGCGCTCTCGCGGGGGTCGGGAAGTTTCGAGGGATCGAAGCCCTCGCCCTCGTCGCGGATGGTGAACGCCACTTCGTCCCGCCGGAATCGTGCAGCCACGTGGACGCATCGGTCGCGATACGGGGCCTCGAGCGATCGCCTGGCGATCAGGGCCTGATACTCGGAAGGGCTGGTTTCCCGGCATTCGGAGCTGATCTGGAGGTTGCCGTGGTGCATGGCGTTCGTCAGGGCCTCCTGGAGCGCGACGCCGATCCTCATGCACTCCGTGGCGTCGCAGAACCCCATTTGCACCGTCTGCTCCAGGAGATAGTTGACCAGCAGGTCGGCGAGCTTCGCGTCGTTCGGCAGAACGAACGAGCAAGTCATCTCGGTCATGCGGCCAAGCAACGCGGATGGCTCGCGCTTTCCGGAAAGCTGAAGCAGCCGCGCGACGGTGTCCACCAGGCGGCGAGGCAACAGGCGCTTGGGGACATAGCTGGCGGCCCCTTCGTAGAGCGCCTGGGCGGCGATTTCCTCGCTGCCTCGCGAGGTCATCAGGATGACGGGCACGTGGGGATGCCTTTGGCGAACGGCGGCCACCAGTTCCAAGCCGCTCATGCCTGGCATGAGGAGGTCCGTCAACACCAGGTCGAACGGGGCCTTTTGCATCTTTTCGAGGGCCTCGTGGCCATTGACGGCATATTCGATCTGCCAGCCGCCCGCCCGAGCCAACAACGCTCCCGCCACCCGGCGATCGACGCTGGAGTCGTCGACAACAAGGATGTTCGCCATGGCGTGCTCCTCGTTTACCGCGTCTCAGGAGGGTTCCGGCCTCGCGAGGCATTGGGCCAGGGCGGCCGCAAGCCGCTCGATCTGCGCTTGGAGGACGGGGAACATTGCCGAGGCCTCTTCGAGTCGGCCCTCTTGTCCCGCCTTCTCCATCGCGCAAACCTGTTCGTAAACGCCGCTGGGACCGAAGTAGCGGATCGCGCCCTGGAGCTTGTGAGCGGCGAAGCGGAGCGCTTCGGCGTCGCGTCGGCCCACTGCCTCGCCGAGCGACGCCACGAGGCGGGGGATTTCGTCGAGGGCCGCCTCCGCCGCGACGCGCAAGAGGGCCTCGTCGCCGTCCACTGCGTCCAACGCCTTTTGCCGATCCCACTCCCAAGCGGGCGCGCGGGAATCGGAATCGCCGGGGCCGCCGGCCGCTTTCTGGGGACCGGCCAGGAGCCGATCCATCACGGCGAAAAGCTCGGCGGCGCGGATCGGTTTGGAGACGTAATCGTCCATGCCCGCGGCCAGGCAGCGTTCGCGATCGCCCTTCAGCGCGTGGGCCGTCATCGCCACGATGGGCAGATGGCCTCCGGACTGTTTTTCCCGGGCGCGAATCCTCGCCGTGGCCTCCAGTCCGTCGAGTTCCGGCATCTGCACGTCCATCAATACCAGATCGAAAGCCTCGGACTCGGTCGCCGCGACGGCCTCCCGACCGTTGTTGGCCACGGCCACCGAGTGGCCATGACGTTCCAGCAAGGCCACGGCCAGTTTCTGGTTCACCAGGCTGTCTTCGGCCAGGAGGATGCGCAAAGGAGCGCGGAATCGGGCGGGCGAATCGTCGGCGCAAGCCGCGGATTCCTCCTCGACCGCATGGATTCCCAGGGCCAGCATGATCGCGTCGAACAACTCGGACTGCTTGACCGGCTTGAGCAGGTACGCGGCGATGCCGCTTGCCGCGCCTTGGGCGAAATCCTCGGGCCGATCGCCCGACGTCAACATCATCACGATCGTGCTGGAGATCTCCGGATCCTCGACGATCTGCCGGGCCAGGGTGAAGCCGTCGGTGTCGGGCATGTGGGCGTCTGTCAGCACGAGGCGGAAGGGAGCGCCGGCGCGCCGAGCCTCGCGCATCCGGTGAAGCGCCTCGACCGCGCCCGACGCCGTCGTTGGAATCATGCCCCAACTGGCCAGCATCTCCTCGAGGATGCGGCGGTTGGTGGCGTTGTCGTCGACGGCCAGGACGCGGAGCCCCCGAATCGTGGCGGGCTCCGCCCGGCGCGCCGGGGCGGGTTGGACGTCGGCGATCTCGAAGGGAACCGTGAAATGGAACGTGCTGCCTTGGCCCAAGCGGCTCTCCACGCCCATCGATCCGCCCATCTGTTCCACCAGACGCGACGAAATGGCCAACCCCAGACCCGCGCCCCCGTACCGCCGCGTCAGGGCGCCGTCCACCTGTTCAAAGGGCCGGAAGATCGCCGCCAGCTTGTCCTCGGCGATGCCGATGCCGGTGTCCCGCACGGCGAACCGAAGCGTTGCCTGTCGCTCGGTCCGCGAAGCAACGGCCACGTCGAGCACCACCTCGCCGTGCTCCGTGAACTTGATCGCATTGCCGACCAGATTGACGACGACCTGGCGGAGGCGGCCCGGGTCGCCGATCACATAGGCGGGGACCTCGGAAGCGACGTGAAAGGCCAGCTCCAGGCCCTGCTTGTGAGCCCGCAGGGCCAACGACTTCATCGCGTCGCCCAAGCTCTCGCGCAAATCGAAGGGCGTTCTTTCCAGCACCAGCCGCCCTGCCTCGATCCGCGACAGATCGAGGATGTCGTTGATCACGGCGAGCAGGGCCTCGCCCGAGTCCTTGACCGTGGTCAAGAACTCGCGCTGGCGGGGCGCCAGCGGCGTGTCCAGGACCAATTCGGTCATCCCGATGATCGCGTTGAGCGGCGTTCGGATTTCGTGGCTCATGTTCGCCAGAAACGTGCTCTTGGCGCGGCTGGCCGCCTCGGCCGCCTCCTTGGCCGCGCGCAGGGCCTCGGCGGCCTGCTTCTGCTCGGTGATGTCGCGCACCGTCGCCTGGAGCAAGGTCCGGCCTTCCAGCTCCATCCGCGTCAAAAGGACCGAGGCGGGAAACTCTCGGCCGTCGCGCCGCTTGTGCGTCCACTCGAAGAAATGGGACCCGCGCTCCAAGGCCAGGGCGAGCATTTGCTTCGCCTTCTCCGTAGACAGCGTCCCGTCGGGCTGACGCTCCGGCGAGAGATCGGCCGGCGTCAGCGTGGTGAATTCCTCCTCGTCCCGGCAGCCGAACAGTTCGATGGTCGCCGGGTTGCCGCTCAAAAAGCCCTTCTCGGGAGCGAGCGTCATGATGGCGTCGCGCGACGAACTGAACAACGTGCGATACCTCGCCTCGCTCGTCCGGAGGAGGCATCGCTCGCGCTCCAGGGCCGCCTCGGCCGTCTTCCGATCGGTCACATCCCAGAACACGACTTGAACGCCGACGATCGCCCCCGCGGCGTCGCGCACGGGCGACTTCCTGACCTCAACGAAGCGGGTTTCCCCATCCTTGCGGTTCTCCTCGATCGTTTGCAGCAAGCTCCCCGTCTCGACCACCCGACGGTCGTCCTGGCGGTACTTCTCGGCCAGCGCGGCCGGATACAGGTCGAAGTCGGTCTTGCCCAGCAGCTCGCTCAACGGTCTGCCCACCAACTCGCAGAACGAGCGGTTGGCGAACACGAACCGGCCCTCCAGGTCCTTGCGGAGCACGTGGACGGGCAGATTCTCGACCAGCGACGAGTACAACGCCTCGGAATCGCGGAGCACTTCCCGTGCCCGCGCGTGTTCGGCCACCTCCCGGCTCAATTCGGCGTTGGCCCGCGCCAACTGGCTCGTCCGCTCGGCAACGCGGGCCTCGAGGGCCTCTCGGGCCTCGCGCCCTTGGGCCTGGTACCGGCGCAATTCGGCGATGGTCGCCGTCTGATGGAACGAGAACCCGCAGATCGGCAAGGCGTAGCCGAGGATCTTGTAAATGTGGGCCAGGGCGAAGCCCGGATCATAGAGAACTTGGGAAAAGGCCATGACGAACTGGCCCACCGCATTCACGGCGAGCGAAAGCACCAGCCACGCGGTCCATCGATCGCGGGTCCGCAGGTAGTCGCGCAAGAAAACCCACAGCGCCGCGGCGAACAGCAAGGCGGAGAGAAAATCGGCGGGCCGGGAGATGAACCTTCCAGGCTGAGGGCCAAACACCAGATTCGGAACCGGCGCGCGAAACGCCATGGCCGTCGCCGCGGCCGTCGCGATCAGGACCGCCAGCGACACCCAGAGCGTTTCCCGGGCCGGATGGCGGGGCCGGCCCATCCACCGCGGAACCCAGGGGGCCAGCAAGAGCAGCAGGGCCATGAGCACCCGACCGCTGGCATACGTGGCCGGAATCGCCAGTTCGAAGGCCGACGGCGGCAATGCGGTCCAATGGTGGGCCGCGGCCAATTGCAGGCAGCCGTGAACGAGGTCCTCGGCCCCGTTGACGAAAAAAGCCATTCCCACCAACAAAAACAACCGATGGCCTAGCGCGCAAAAACGAGCCACGAACACCACGCCGGCCAAGAGCCCGATCAACGCCCCAATCGTTTCCGTGGCGCCGTGCAGGTCGGGAGTCCCTTGCCACTTCGCGCCGACGAAGAGGGCCCTGGCCAACGCCAACAGAATCAAGACCCCGGCAAGGCCGATCAGAAACGCCAACGTTTGCGCAGGCGAATGGCGAAAGTGGTGCTGAACCGGATCCTCGAAGGCCTCCCAATGAGAACCGACGGACGCACCCTGGCCGGACATGGTCTTGGTTCCCCCTGGGGAGAATTTGGCGAACGGCATCGCTCCCAGGCCGCGGCGACGGACAAATCAGACGAGAGGCGGGGCGTTGCCCGAACAGGCAATCATTCACACCGCACCGCACCCCCCATGATAGCAAGACGCGGACCGCAGGCCAAGCACCGTCCTTCTCAACCGCCGGCGCGCTTGGCAAGGCCGCCAGTGAGTCGAACAACGGCCGCGCCGCGGGGCCAGGGGGGTGGCTGGTGCAGGGCTACGTCGCCCCATCCGCGCCGCCCGCCGCGCAAGAGTCGGAAAAACCGCCGTTGACGTAGATGACCTGACCGGTGACAAAGCTGGCGGCGGGAGAGACGAGGAACCGCGCGACCCGGGCGACGTCCTCCGGCAAGCCCCACCGCCTCAAGAGAGATTCGCGTTGCGCCCGCGCTTGCCAGGTTTCCGAGGCGCGCTCGCCCCACGCCGTCTTGATCCAGCCGGGCGCCACGCAGTTGACACGGACCTCGGGAGCCAAGGATCGGGCTAGACTGCGGGAGAACGCCATGACCGCGCCTTTGACGGCCGCGAACAGCTCGCCGCTGTCCCCCGCCATGCCGCGGTCCGCCCCATCCCAACCGACATTCAGGATCACCCCGCCGCCCCGAGCCTTCATCCTCGCCCCGACGCCTCGGGCCAGGCGCATGGCGGCCGCCACGTCCACGCGCCAAAGCTCCTCCAATTTGCGATCGAACGACCACGAGGCCGCAAGACCGGTGAGCACGTCCGCTCCCGCGTTGTTCACCCAAATGTCCACGCCAGACCGCCATCGCCACGCCAACTCGACCAGCCGCTCGTGGTTTGCCGGATCGGCCAGATCGGCCAACAGGACTTGGGCCTCGCCTCCGCGATGGCGGATCTCCAGCGCCAAGCTCTCGGCGGCCGCGGCGCTTTTCCGGGCATGAATGACGACCGCCGCGCCTGCCTGGGCAAGTTCGCGCGCGATCGCACGGCCAATGCCGCTCGATGAGCCCGTGACCACAGCGGTCTTGCCCCTCAGTTCTTCGCTCCGATGGTCGTCCACGCCCCCAAATCCCCCCGTGCCGCGCGCAAAAGCCCCCTGTGGAGGTTGTATCGGGCGGCGACCGAGCGGACAAGCGCCCCGGACTCGGAGACCGCTATCTTGCGCCGCCAGGGTCGCTCAACGGAACGTGAAGCCAACGCCGACCCGCGGGCCCGGTGGATATGGCCCCCACCGGCAGTGAGGATGATATGCCCACCATGGCCCCCAGGGGTCATGATAGTAGTATTCGTGGACGACCACGGGCCTGGACGAGGGCTGATTGACCACGACAGTCTCTCGGCGGGCAGGCGGCGGTTCCTGCATGGCCTTGATCACCGCGGGGCTGATCCCTTGTTGCTGGAGATCGATCAGATCCTGGGCGGTCAACTGCCGGACCATGCCGTGGTAGCGGATGTGGTTGATGATCAGCTCGTCGGCCACGCCCGCGTTCCGCATGGCCACCACGTCCTCGATGGTCACCGCTCCCGCGGTGACTTGCCTCTGCATGGTTTGCTCGATCAAAGCCCGGTTTCGGGCCTCCATCTCGTCCATGCTGTTTCCGATGGCTGCACCGGTCAAGGCGCCCACACCAGCCCCGATCGCCGCGCCGGGCCCCGCCTTGCCGACCGCGCTGCCGACGAGCGCCCCCACGCCCGCCCCGCCAAGCCCCCCCATCAATGCCCCACGGTCCGAGTGGTACGGAGACTGGCAACCTGAGGCCGAAACGATGAGAAAAACGAGGGCTGCCACGCGAAGAAAACGGCGATCCATGCCCAGGCTCCGCGAATGGACCATTTCGTAGATATCGGCCGCAGGTTGTACCGAAATGAGGGGGCGATTATGGCGCGGATCCCAACCAGGGTCAATAGGATTTGGCGGGGTTCCATCTAATGCTATGGGTGGGTTTTTGTCGCCCCCTTGATCTGTCAGAACTTGCTGGACAACACAAGATACCCCTGAGAGGGAAGGGATCCGTTTGGGCAAAAGCTGCAAGTTGCAATGCGGGGCGAAAGTCCCAGATTACCCCACTTTTCTATCCCCCGCTGTGCGGTGTGAAAACATGGGGTCTGTTGCCCAAACCTCCTTGCTCGAAACAACCTGAGGGGACTCCAACGGGAGAGGCCCGCGGAGCCCCCTCTACTGGATTGTCCGCTGCCAGCCGCAGAACGCTTGCGTCAATACGCCTTGCTGAAGAACGCCTTGCTCTGCTGCGGATCGGGTTTGATGGTGGCCGCGCCTTCCTTCCAGTTGGCCGGGCAGACTTCGCCGTGGGTTTCCACGAATTGGAGCGCCTTGACGACCCGCAAGGCCTCGTCCACGCTCCGCCCCAGCGGCAGATCGTTGACGACCTGGTGCCGCACCACGCCCTGCTTGTCGATCAAGAACAGACCACGAAGCGCGATCCCCGCAGGCAACAGGACGTCGTACGCCTGGGCGATTTTCTTGTCCAGGTCGGCCAGCAGCGGATAACGGATGTCGCCCAAACCGCCCTCCTTACGCGGCGTGTTGCGCCACGCAAGGTGCGTGTAGTGGCTGTCCACGCTGCAACCCAGCAACTGAACCCCAAGGGCCTCAAACTGGGCGGCTGCATCCGAGAACGCAATGATTTCCGTGGGGCACACAAAGGTGAAATCCAAGGGATAGAAAAACAACACCACGTACTTGCCGCGGTAATCCTTCAACGAAATGTCCTTGAAAGAACCGTCCGGCATCACCGCCTTGGCGCAAAAGTCAGGGGCTTCTCGGGCAACCAGTACGCTCATCCGTTCATCCTCCTCGTGGCAAACTAGGGTGTGGGAATCCGAATGGCCGGATGAGGAAGGCCATGCCGCAGGCCTCGCCGCAAGCATCAGGCCCCCCCTCAACGGCGGTCCATCCGTAGTGCGCGACCGCCGAGGCATGGCCCGGCCCGTCCGCTCACGGCTATTTATGCACGCGGTCCGAATTTGTCAATCCGCCCGCTAAACATGGCCAAAACCATCGAAAAACACGCGATTTCCGTGGCCCTTCCGCCTTGAGTCGAACTGGACATTTGGCCCCGTCGGCCGGCAACCGTTCGCAGGCCGTCGGCCGGCTCGTTTTCCGGGCCGCTTGCGACCGAAAGATGGGCTCGTCCGATTACCGGCAAGGCAGGAAGTGGCATTTTCGCGGACTTCGCCGCGAAAATCGGGACAGTCCCCGGCGCCGCGAAATCGGGACACTCCCCGTGAACGGCGATGCCCGTATTATACAGCCCGAAGCGCCTGGTGGGCGTATAGCCGACGGTCTGGACGTGCTCGAATTTCTCCCAGGCGCTGGCGCTGCGCAATTCACGAGACATGCCAACTACGCTGACTTGCGTATGGCACAGCTTCTCCGCTCGGCTGCGAAGCAGTGGCACACCGCCCTTCCGGCAATCGCTCCAATCCGGGGCACCCGCGCGTACAGTGGCACCCGGACCAGAAGACACTATTGACCATTGCCGCCCCGACAGCCACGCTGCCCTTCGTGCAGCAACCACAGAGTCAGCTTTTCCTCGTGGTCGAATTCGAGCACCCACGTCTCGTCCGCGCTGGTAATCCACACATCATCCGCCCCAGGAAACCACAGTTCATCATAGTTGGCTACGAAGTCACCGAGTTCCATCGCAACTCCCTCTTGCTGCGCAATCCAATACACGCGTACCACCCCAGCGGGCAACGCAAGCGACCGGAGCCAACGGGTCACTTCCTCGCGACTCGCGTTGGACGCGTCAAACGCCTGAGCCGTGTACCTCCTGGCGTCTCCCGAACACGGCATACCTTCCGCGATTCTGAGGATAGACTCCTTAACGTCCTGTCGCGCAAGCGCACGCCAAGATCGTACCAAAGGCTGAAGAGACGATATGCGCTCATGTATCATCAACGGCACCTCATTCAGTCTTCCCACGGCGCGTAACCTTTGCGGGGCGAATGCGGCCCCGTCTGTTCCCGAGGATAGTACTCGTGTCCGTATCTCCCACCGCTACCCTTCTTCCCTTGGGACCAATCCTACCAGTTGACGTGGCCGTCGTCGATACGCCAGCCCCTCTTTCCATCCGCAGACATCTCGCCTATCAATGTGCCGGTCTTGGGGTCGTACATCCTCTTTGTGTTCAGACCGAGGTGCCCTGCATTTCGACGAGCAGCCTCGATGGCTTTGTCGTAGGCGCGAAGACCCTCGTGAACTGTGTCAAACCTAGAGCCGGCCTTGCCAACCGCCTTGGCCGCGTCAGCGACTTCATCGAGGTGGCTGGCCGCTTCGGCGACCAACTTACTTCCGTACTTGCCGACTTTTCCGAGGTCGCCGAGATAGGGGATCATTGCCAGGGCACTGTACCCGGCATCCGCCCATTTTCCCCGTAACAATGAGATCAACCCGCTTGTCAGGTCGCAAAACGGTGTTGGCTCAACGACGCCTCCGGCGTCAAGCCCTCCTTGTACCCAGTCCCAGAACCCAATGCCTTCCGGTCCCAGCGGGCCCAAGCCGCGGTCCGGATTCGTGTACCCGACCGGTTTCCCGGTGATGCAGGAAATCCTCGGGCCAGGGGGCGATCGGCGGCGAGTGTATGCATTATACTTTTCCCAAAACTCCGGCGGCAGCGGCTCGGTCGAGGGCCCATCCGCCGCGCCCGCGCCTTCATTCCCTTCGGCGGCGCAGGTCCGCACGATGGGCGTGCCGGGGTTGGCGGGGTCTTCCATCGCCGTCAGGTGCAGGATCGCGGCGTCGGTGAGGGCGGGGAGTTGCTCGGGAGCGTCGTGGGCGGTCTTGGCATGGTCTTCAAGCTCGTCCAGGGCGTCGAGCCAAGACTCGGGCATGGCGCTGTCGGGATGGCGCGCGGGTGGGGCGTTGGCCGGCTCCGAACCTGGTTCGCTGGCATCACCGGCGGCTTGACCGGCGGACTGGCCGGCGGCCTGCCAGGCGGGCTGGCTCGTGGGTTGGGCGGCGGCCTGGGCGAAGAACTCCGCCAGATTCAGGTCCTTCGCCGCGACGACGGCGTCGGCGGCGATCCCGCCATCGCCCGGGCCGTCGGTCGAGTACGCAGTCCCGTGGCCGCCGGACGCCGATGCGCCGATGCGCTGGTTGGCAATCGCGTTCATCGCCGCGATCACCGCCACGTCGCCCGGCGGCGTGCCCACACTCGTCGACGTGTGCGTCACCGTCGTCGTGCTGCCGAAGCGCTGCTCGAACAGATGCCCCGCTGGGCCCGTGTACGAGGACGTCGA